>JGI24158J21664_10000151_pt1 | contig 49118 bp, 29 predicted proteins | sample Ectturendosymbi3_FD_21664 | JGI IMG/M metagenome (IMG submission 21664) | reverse complement strand
AAGACATATTTCCACAAGCCTGCATAGATGCATTCTAACAAGCCACGTAATTTTATACTGAATGAAAACAAGCCTGCATAAGTGTAGTTTGACACTCAGGCACATCGGTCACACCCGCACTAATAATGAATTTTTCAAACTTGTGGAAGCATTGCTATAACTCACTCATGTTTCTTTTCACAAAGTACAAATGTACGTGGCTTACCGCTATCAGCATGTCACTGTCTCGATACATTACCTGCCACGGTGTGTATGTTCAACAGTCTCATGCAACAAAACGCCTGCTACCGTGATGTAAAGTGAACTTTTGAAGACTTGTTGCCATATTATTGTTATGTAGTAAAGACCAACAGTAGAACAATCCGTTCGCGACTTTCGCAACCAACCTCTGCAGGCAAAGGAGGGTACATGAGTGAACTGAAAGCTCATCACTCCATGACACTATATCTGTGAACCTGACTCTTGTGCAGTGTGAGTTTCATACCGGCAAAAAAAACTGTCATTGCAAGAATCAAATCAATTAATCGGAATTAAGATGCCGACTTCAGCTTTTTCCAGAAAAATTTGGTTCTTAATCCGAATTTCCAGGGGGGAAATGCCCGTTTTGCCCGTCCTGCGGACGCCCATGCGATCATTGACTATTGTATATCAGGTTCCACAAACAAGGCCAGCTCATCTAATGAAAAGAAGAAACGTTTTTGACTAATTGTTAGTATAAGTGAATTTTTAACATCTTTAGCGATGAAGTAATGTGCAGATCAAAAATATTTCTGGCGATGATTTTCGATGAAATTAAGTGTCGTGTCAACACCTCTTTAGGTCTGGTGGGGTGATGCATCCCCTGCATCCCCCCCTGTGTCCGCGCCTGGTTGTGTGATGCTTGTCCGGTGTTTACAATAAAGTTTCCTTCGGCCAAAGTAATGAATGAGTCGGTTTAAAATTTTGAAGAACTTATTTCTGAACCCGTATTGAGATTGATCAAGACAAGATAAAGCTTTGATTAGTTAGTGCTGAACAGATTCTACATTTTGTTTAACCCTCACGCCAACTAAAATAAAAACATGATTCATTTTATTTGGGACATGCAACTTCCTGATAAAAATCTTAATCAGTTTTTTGAAGTTTCTTTAAAAGATGTCTGAAAAAGAGAATGATACGAAACGAAAAGAATTGCAGCTTTAAAAAGTCATTTTTCCGAACATATATAACCACGTTTCAGGATGGAACCGGTTTATTCCAAAACCACTCATTGCCAAAAGACAAACCACCTCCATATCAGCAAAAGTTATCGCACGAAGAACCAACTTACGTTAATTGCCAAGCACCTCCTCTTCCTATAAAAACAAAGCCTTTCAATCGGTCTCAGCGACTCCCTATTCCAAAACGAATTGAAACTTCGGCTGATGTTGGACGAGACCCTGACCAAGCAAGCACGGGCTTTCGGCGCCCGAGAGGAAGCTCCCACTGCCGTGGCCGACATTCACAGGAACGCGAGCCAAGCCTCGAGCCAGCGTTGGCAGAATACAAGTCAAGGACTGACAGAAATAAATCAAAGATGCCAACTTCAGACGTTGCCCGGACGAAGTCAGTTGCATCTGCTACAGCGTTTCGGAAAAAATGTGAACGGCCCGTCATGCCGAGAAGTCGGAGTGCAAACTGCCGAGGAGAATCGTTTGACAAGTCAGACGGTAATTCAGTTTTTGTCTCTTGATATTGGCTAACCTGAGTTTTGTTAAATGTTTCTTTCGATTTTCGCGTACGCCGTACTCTTCAAAGGAATGCGCGAATGAAAGAAAATTAAGGAATCATTTGTTTATTGTCAAAAGACCTTGTCAAAATTTTGGAGCTGGATGCCATTGCAATATTGCAATTGCTTTGTTTCAAGCCGTTTATATAATGTAATATTCCTGAACTTCAGGCCGTTTTCGAAACATTTTGAGGTGTCTTATGAATTTAGTAGTTCATTTGCCAAATTAAACTTTTGAGAAGATTAACTATTTCGATCACGTTCCTTATGAATGAGGATATTTGTTTGCGAAAGCTTCCTGACTAACCAACCGATGCATTACAACCAAACATCGTGTTGCAAGCGCTTGCAAAATTAATACGGTACTTAAAAAACACCTGCTTTGTACAAAAAAAGAAAACGAAGCACAGCATTAAGAAGCCTTTCAGCGTATTGTGTGGCAGGAGTGAGCAAACTACGGACCACCGATGGCTTCTATTCGGCTTTCCAAGATCAAACTCAGTGCTTACGTTAGTTGGAAATAGCGACAATTGTGACACACCCAGTTATCGTGCTTTTTTATCTGCGGTTTTGTTTTGCGTTTTGCACTTTGTGGGTTTCAAAGTAAGTATCAATTATGATATTTGTCACAAGTAATACCGACATCGATGACACTTCTCATAGTCCGCAATTACCAGGGCCAACGAGAAGGGGTGCAAGAGGTACATCGTACCCGGCCCGGTAGGTAAAGGGATCCGGGCGGATGAAAGCACGCACGTTTTTCTGTAATCAAGCCCAACATTACTAGTGTGAACCAGTTGTCCATATAAGAATTGATATATTTGTAAATTTTAGCATAGGAGCTATTTTATCTATACTCTGATACGCATACAAACAANCTATGCAAGTTTCGACGAAGGCAACAGAAGCTAGGGGGCCCGGTATCGGTCTTTGCACCCCCTAGCAAAATTTCTCTCAGCGGCCCGGGCAGTTGCTGAACGATTTCGAGACAGTTGGGCAGTAGTTTTGGGCGATGGCTAGAATAGCCAAAGTGCTTCTGAAAGCGTGCTTCCAAAGAGGGATTAGCTATGATCTATATGCTTTGCAGTTCCAAGAAACCGCAGGCTGGTGTCGACTGTGAGGCGTCCTGGAAAACCTGCGCAGATTTACAACCAAGATCAACTGCGACTTCAAGAAAAAGCTCACTTCAAAGCTAAACACCTTCCTACGCAAAATAGTTTAAATTTTTGTGGAAGTAGACGTAAAACTCCTAATCATGGCGCTCATCTGGAACGATCGAAAAGCAGCCAGCAGAACCAGAGGAATTCCCATGGTAGAATTCGTTATCCGTTGTCAGGCAGATTGCCATCAAGAGCCGTTTCATCAGCAAAGTTTGATTCAAGTGTCGACCGTTTTTGAAGGGATTCTTTCCCATATCTGACATTCTTTACCTTGTTAATAACTGTTTCATTTTCTTGTTTTGGCTGTGGTTTCGGACAAAAATTATATGAATTTTTACATGTCTAGCTACGCTAGTTGCTCTGCAAATAAAACCGCTGAGCTCATCGAACGAAGTGTTGGCCGTCGCTTTAGTAGGGTTGTTATTGGCGTTTGCAAACAGTTGCGGTCTGACAGACCATGCAAGATAACGATGTAGCTGGTTCACCATATCAAGCTAAGTCTTACGTGGTACCAAGCGCACAGCGATGGATGCGGTTGATCTTTCCAGCTAGTTGTCACGCTGTTGTCTACCTCTCTCTATTCCAGTAGACATGCTTCCAGATCTCTAGTATCGAGCATGCTTGATCTGCGCTCACGAATAAAGCTTGCAAGAATCCCTTGTGACGTAATCGTGGTGTTGCGAAAACTCTAAAATCAGTATTTGTTTTTTAGCTCTTCAACTACAGTATAATACTGTACAATCGAAATTAAGGCCAAACTCCTCCAATAGATTACCTTTTGTTGACGCTTAGTATAGTTTGATATTTTTTGGAAAAGTTGTTCACAGTGCTGCGAATTTGTACTTTAGCGTCATTGACCCTCAAGACGATTCGTCCACTGGCGATTATAGTATTAACGTTTGCAGTTTATGTCAGTGTAACTATTCAAATCTCGACGCTCCATCCAGGGGCCATGATGCAGCCATCTCCATTGAACATAAGTTACTTTGTTCTTTCCCTCGCCCCAGCCAGGTTTGTGCAAACATCCTTATAAAAATAAACTGAGCCCTATCAAACCGAACGGCGACAATCTTTTGTTAGGTACTGCTTAAAAATTTGTAAAATTTACGCGATGTGCGTGATCAAAGTATGTGTTCAAACGTTTTTCCAACCTAAAGCTTAGTCTATCGATCAACTTCTGCAAAATTAGCGCGAAGCTGCGATACTTTCGGAAATGCACTTCTTATCCACCAGCTACTACCAAGTGAAGTGATAGTATATGACTATGTCAAAAACGTAGGCCTACCACGGCCGTAACGTGGCAAGGTGCTACCGAGCACCCGCTCCTACAAACAAACATTTTGCCCGCTCTTCTCAAATTAGCAAAGTGTGTTGCACATTTCTGAAGTATTATGTATTGGCTTTTCGTTTTGATGACATTTACACACATGCTTCGCCAATGTACATGAAATTTTTCAAAGTTTTCCAAGTGTGCTTTCTTTTAAGAACAACTCAACCTTACTTGAATAACAGTGTCAAGCAATGTTTCACTGATTGTTAAAATGCGCAGAAAGTATCCATTAAGATGTGACTGCGTTACAAGACTTGGGCAAAATGTTGTGTACAGCAATATTTCTAAATAAGATATGGTAGCATTGATATGCATTGCGGATACAAAAAATTTTCTGGTTTCTTCACTGTCAAAACCTTTGCAGTTTGTTTTAGTATGATGTGTAAAATGTTTTTGAAAATACTTGTGTTTTATTTAGCGGTTACCGAGCAACAACTGCTGACGTTTTCAAAAAATTTTAAACCAGTCTTCGATCTTATCTAGTTCTTGTATTTGTGAATCTTGGTGCAAACGCCAGGGGAGATCAGTTTATCTCAGTGGTTCCCAACCTTTTTATCTCGCGACCCCATTCGAAAATATGACATAAGCTCGCGACCCCCTTCAAAAATATGACATAGTCGCTCAGCCCCAGCCATTAACTGCAACGTTAATGGGGTTCAAATAACAACCGACAAGATAAAAAGCACATAATTTTGCATGTTGCGTTCACTGTATTTACATTCATATGCATAACAAATAGCACCCATGCTAATCAGCAGGACGACTGAGCTTGCAGCTGTGCAACTACTCTTGAAATTCTTGGGGAGGTTGGTTAGAACTAATCTCATGTCATTCTCATCGTACTGGCTATTCTTTTGACTTTTGTTTTACTGTAATATCAAATGTGAACAGGGGTTGAAATCCAGCCTCACAGAAAGGGGCCTGAGGCAAACTCTTAGAAAGGTTCCCCAAAACAGTTGTTGTGGATCCCCCTTTGGCTTATTTGCAAATAATTGTTGCTTTATTTTGAAAAACCTATGAATTGCTTCAGATCTTAATAAAATGTGGCTTTAGAGTGGTTCATAGTTTTTTAACAGAACAATGCAAAAACCTGTTGTTTCGCTGAGGCTTTTCAGTCGTTTGTCTTGCAATAGTAGTAAAACTTGTTGAAACAGTATTTACCACCCTACCTTTTTGGACATTACCACCGACTTGACTTAATCTGTTTGGTCTTTTCAAAATAAATTCGTTCGATGACTGGAAAAAGCCAGGCAAAAACTATGTGCGAAACTCTCAACGGGTACCCGCGTAATCTCTGAAAAAATGGGGANGCGAAGTGACTGTTTCTCGTTCACCTCCCTTAATATCCAACCCTGCATGCTCACAGAGGTGGGTGGAAACGAATGGAAGCAGACAACAAAAAGGGAGCATAGTTGGTGTGGGCATGATTGCTGCATAACGCACCAGGACAGCGTCAGGGATTTTCCAGAGTACAAGTCACGTGTTTAGGAATCATTTCGCTGTTGCAAATACACTTGTAAGCGCCCTGCAGAGCAGCGCTTGCATTGAGAGCGCAAGAAGCGCATACCCGGCCAAAGCATAACATCCTCGATAGTGATTTCACTATCGGAAGCTCCCTTTGGCTTAGTGGGTTGAGGCGAAGTAAAATAAAACACTCAGTCGTGAATAACATAACTATTTCATTCAAATGTTGAATACAAGATTGTTGTGACGATTTTCCATTGCAGGAAATGCAAGAGCATTATTTTCTTTAGGATGCAACCATTTGTTTGAATCGCAAATTGCACTATGTTAAAAAGTTACTTTGAACTTTTAAGCACATCCCTAACACTTGCTGGGCCTACTGGCAAGAGCCTACTATCTGTCAACTATACGCTACTTTGTACTGGAATCACGACCTTGAACCACAAGGAATACAAACTAATGAATCTAAAAGGTTATGGAACTGCAATGATAAAAATATCGGTTGAGCTTAGTTGAAATTTCAATTGGAAAGTATTCACAGCAGAACAAATGTCTATGAGGCTGACATAAATTCAGCATCACTTGATTTGTCTAGTGCTGCTGTCTTTCTACAACAGAGTCCTGTGAGGGTTTAAATTTTTTGTCCGCTCCTGCAGGAGTTTGAGAATTCTTGCCCGCTCCCGCCCCGTAGACTTCTAACACACACCAGGGTCGTCGCCAGCGGTGAGGCCAGTGGTGCCCTACATACAGTATAATCGCGCCCTGAGAAAGCACAAAAACAGCGTAGTGTAGAGATCGTTTTGTTTACCGCGCATTGCTTTAAAATAATTTTAGACCCCTAGAGTTTTACCTGTTTGCAGAAAGTGTATTAACGGTCAGACGTCGTTGATTTTATGAGTTGTATGTTTGCTTATTGGACAAGGACAACGTGATATTGCTATTGTAATACTGTGTTGTTAACATTACTTTCATATCAATTCACCTATATTCGTGGTAATACACTTTTGGTAAAAATTGTACAAATTTGTATGAATATTAAAATTTTGAACCACTCGAGTGCAGTAGTTTCATAAGTACTGCATAAAATAACATGATAATTTCAAACTCTCGCACAATTATACACCTGTTTCAAGAAATCTATCAGTAAACCGCCTACAAAACCTTTAGTACTTCCTAAGCAACCCTGAACAGCGCACTCTTCAACTTTAATTCAGTGGCGTATACCTACAGGTCTAGGGTTTCCCGCGCGAGAACAAAGTCAACTTGGACGCCCTCACCCAATTAACCCGTTCGTGGCAGCAAATACGCGAAGAGTGAGTTGGGAGTGAAGCCAAAGGGGAGTCGAAAGCTGATATTGTGACGCAGGGTCACAATACATCTTGTGTATGTGTTCAGGCCCTAGCACCAGGGGTCTGCAACACTGACTCGGGCCCGCATATCGTTGTTTCTAGACCGCATAAAAGTTTCATATGACTGTGACGTTATGTATTTAACATCATGACCTTGGAATCATGAAAATCATTAACACCTTCCCTACCGTATCGCAGAGTTAAGAATCTAATCGTTTCGCGTGATGCTATCTCCACTTTGAAATGTTGGTGACGATTGAACATTGAAACTCTTCTTTACGACATTCCAAACTTCGGAAATGTGACGTTTGTCACATAACGGGAGAAGGAAATACCCACCGTATACGAGCAAAGGAGAAAGGCACCGAGAAAACACAGAACTCGGCATAAAAACCCAACTAGCGCTGAAATTATGGGAGCGCTCCTTTGGTCGAAAAGTCTAGCGTTATAATTCGGACGTTAACTATTTTCAAAACGATAACTTCTGCGTTCGAAAACTTGTCGCTCTGAGTAACGTCGTTGCTACAGTTATACATTCGAATTGTAGCAACTAGTAAAAGAAGCTGCAAAAACTAGGTAAAAAGTTATCTGATCATCTACAAAAATCTGTATGAATTTTAATGACAAAACTTTATGGGCACAAAAGTCTTCTGATGACACAGCATGAAATTGGCCAGATTTGCACCTTGTTTTCTTAAGTACGAGTTTGTCAGAGCTTTTTCAAAATCCCGAATGCAGAGATACCCGCTTGTTCCTCTCTTTAGTCACGTCTGGTCACGATCACCGCTGGTGCGAGCTGCAGATGTTTCTGGAGCATGCACTCTCAGTTTTGAGTTTTAAACAGTCACAAAGGACTGACTGAGGGCAGACTCACAAATACATAAAGGACAGGGCCTTCTTTTGTTTTCCTCTTTCTGCCCTACTCAATTATTCTGTTGTGCGCGTTTCATTTTACGTATTTCAGAAACAGAATATCTGTTAATATATACATGAAATATGACTAAAATACAATTATAAAATCAAAAACTGACAAAGTTGGATTTAAAATCCAACTGATATGATTTAAATGTGTCATATGTATTAATCTAGGTAATATTTAAGGCCAGGACGCTCCGTGAAAAGTTCGAGTTTAGCAATTTTTGACCTGAATTTTGACAATCATGTTCATGGAGATGCTCAGTTTATGGGTCGAATTATTATTAAACAAATGTAGCGGTAACTGAAAAGTTCACAATTATAACTAGTGCACACCAGGGTAAACGCTATTGCACAGTTGCATATAGAATCTTGCAAATGTAGTTAGCATTTGTTTAAACATCCCACAAACGGAAATCATCTTTAACTTCCTTCAGAATCACATGAAATCCATTTCAAAATTACGTTTGCCAAACCATCAAAGCTAACAAATTTTCCTAAACTTCTGATCTGTTGTCGTGACGACATGCCATAAGTTTCATCGCTGTTCTAAATGCATGTGCACTGCTTACTGCAGTGCATGCACTGTGAACGCTGGATTCCCGTGCGACGCAACTATAAAGCATTGTGACGCAACCGTGAGTCAAACCAGATGCGAGCGCTAATGGCTGGAGACATAAGCCCCGCCTTGAAACGTAACTGAGGTCCGTAACTGCTGGCTATGCGAACCTTATTGATCTTGATGAGATTTTGCAATTGGGCAGCCGCTGGCATTCGACGTTTTGAAAATCGCAATTATTAGCATCTGCTGACATTTGACATTTCGTAATTATGTATCACGTAACAGTCTGACCTCAATTTGGCGCCCCAAAAATGCTGCGCTCGGGGTGGATGCAGGGGTGTAGTGCTAAAAAAGAGGTGTGGGAACGCCGTTCCCACGCGTCCCATTTTAACTGCACCCCTGATTTATGTTAAAGCCGAACTTTAACGCCAAATATCGCTCAGATGCCCTCACACGCAAAAAGCTCCTTTAGTTCACGTAATCCACTCAAGCAAGCTGCAACCTATTCGGCAACGGCCTGAAAACTTCAAGACTAATTACTCCTCTGAAACAAAGATAGCAGAGTTGCGATAAACGCTAACTATCAGACGAAGCGTAGAGCACGCAAATACTATTGTTGATGTCACAAACAGTAATTACACAACCATGCTACGGGTGCTATACACGAGATAACCTGTCATTTATTCATTTATGCTGCTCCAGGCGCTACACGTAGAAATTGAAATGAAAAATCCGTACCTTCAAGTAAAGTTGCTAATGCAAAAAGGCGTGGGAACGCGTTCCCACCCCACGACACCCTTGGGTGGATGTCCCCCTTGTCACCTAGTCATGCCACTGCTTAGATTGGCGGTGGGGAACCTGCAGCCCGTGGGCCAAATGCGGCCCGCGTGAATTTTTAATATAGTCCACATCAGAATTTTTGTTACCCAACTGAGGGTATAACATCGCGTCAAAGCGAAGTTCCATGATAAGCAAGTACTTAGAGTAGACAGTAAGTCAAGAAAAGACATACATCCTCAGTTAGATAAAGGTAGAATATTAGGATAAAATCAATTGATTTTGCGGCCCGCCAGCAATAATGCAGAATTCATGCGGCCCGTGATAGTAAATAGGTTCCTCACCACTGGCTTAGATTCTCAAATGGATGCTGTACTGTAGAACAGAGAAGCTGTAAACACAAAGCAGTAATTTAAGTACAAAAAGCTGCATTAGAAGCAGAAGATATTAACCAGGTTTTTAGAATAACTTGATTGGCCTTCGAAACACCGGCTTCAATTTCTTTGAAATAACCTATCTGCCGTGTTCTAAGTCCAGTCCGCAAGTCAACCATGGGATTTGCTGTGTTGGCGCTTTTTGTCTCAAATTTTTTTAAAAAGATAGTTTTTAAGAAAAATTTTATGATTGCATTTCGCTCAATTTATTTTCACAGTAAACTGACGGATGTATTTGGCAAACACCGTAACCTCGAGGGAATTGACATCTGTACTGTTTTCATCGTGTCTTTATCGATGTTCGTCAGATAACAAGAATGCCAAGTTCAACACCAGCAAAGCATTTAAAGCAGAAATGTGTTTTATTCATACTGATCACTTTGTTGAAATAAAAATGAAGCTGGACATTCACTCACTTGTAAAGTTACGTGATTTGCTGATTTCACTTTACGCAAATAAAGTGCTTTAAGTAGGCCTATAAAAATAACTAATATTATAGGTATCTGTAACTAACTCTATAAATATGTATTATTAAATATACTTCTTGTCCATATATCTCCATCTAATAGAACACCAAATTTAATCGAAACAATTACAACGCAATTAGTCGGCATAAAGCGACAACTTACACTATAGCTATACAGCACCGGATTTAGATGGTGGGGGGAGCCTGGGGCCCAGGCGTTGTGGGAGGCCCCGTGTGCAGATACAAAATGTTTAAGTAGGGGATGATCGATGAAGTCGCTAGTATTTCCACATATCTTAAATATTTATGACGTAATCTTGTGACGTCACATTTGTTAACTTAACTGTAACAAAACTTTATGACGCAACATGGTATTTGACAATGATTAGCGATTTGTGAAACTTGCAAAACCAGTTGCTAGAAGCAACGCCTCTTCTTTTTTTAAATATTTGCTTGAAAAAGTTTTGAAAATTTTTCGGAAAAACTTTCTGGGCGATCCAACATTTTCATCGTCCTAAACGCCAGTTCTCGCTCAGCAATAAATTGTACTACAGAAACCAAACGTTGCAGGCAGAAGCGATTTCCAGTATTGTGCGCATTGATTGACCTGATTGGCTAGTTCTGTATCAATTCGTCATATAGTGATTAATTGCATCTGCGACTAAATGTAATCGTGGCATCTATATGTTCCATTGAATACTCGTGGCTCCTCAGGCGCTCATTAGATAACTTCCAGTCGCAGATTCCTTTTCTAATAAGGAAATGCTCACATTTAGTCGTATTCGCGTACATCAGTCTACAAGTGAAACATTCAACACAAGCTTGTGAAGCAGAAAAACAAAGCCAGTTTCTGTCAACTGCTTCGCCATTGTGGTTCTGGCGACGAATAAGACTTGTGGTGCATTTTCCGTGACAAGTTTCTGTCTTTTCTGTTTTGTCGAACATCATGTTTCAAAAATGACTTTTCATCACAATGTCAAAAAGAACGTGTTTCATATTTCAACCGAAATTCCCGCATTTTTTCCGGTATAATGGCTGGCCAGAGGGCCCAGAGACCGATATCGTTGCCTCCAGTGATAGCGTCAGCCATCTCATCTATCGTATTTTTCGATGATACATCTTGACGTTCTTCTGCTACTGCACTGCGGGTTAAACTAAGTCTGTTATTATCGTTACGTAGATCTACGTCTGTCACAGCGTGTTCTTCGATTTTCTGCCCTCTTACAGGTTCGCAGAAATGTCTCCGCTGGACTTCACTGCCACTGCATAAGAGTCACTTGAATGTTTCTCGGCTTGGCTGCAACTTCTTCCTCTCTCATTTTTACCTCTAGCTTTTTTACGTCTTTTAAAACCACTTGGATAAGCTCTGCACTTGTTAAGATGACGATCCCCTTCTGTCCATGTTTATTTATTAATAAGCTCAATAAGGCTGCCACATTTTCATTGCAAAAAGTTAGGACAACTTGCGACTGTCACTTACTTGAGTGTATTATTTACACTTAACAAGTCAAATAACAATTAAAGCTATTGATAAGTTTTAAGCATTGAAGCAAGACGTCCAGTGTAGGCGATGTTTCAGTCAAAATACACAAAATAAAATCTTTATTTACTCGTCCCATTTAGCTCAAGAATATATTCCAGTTTCCTTAAATTTCTTTAAAAATGTAAAATCGCCTGTAACAATATTATAAAACTTATTGCATGAAAGATGTTTAAAATTGCACACCAGCTTTAAGAGATCTGAAACTGTTTCATTTGGAAAGAATTCTCTTTCTGTTAGGTTTGTGGCTGCATCAAGGAAAAAATCGTTCCACATTAGCGTAATGAGCCATAACGCTGAATTGAAACTGTGCAATCTTTATCAGTTGGCTGAAGCATTTACTGGTATTGCAAGTTGCAAAATATTTTGCCCATCTTTCATGTTCCATCATTTTACAAGAAATTGCATTTGGTTGATGCTCTTTTTGCACGAACTCAAACAAGTTTTGGTATTGGTCAAACAGTTTAGCTTCATCAATATAGATGCTTCTCTGAAGCAGATAGCCTACATGTCCACTTTTTTCATGAGAAATTAAATAATCTCCGAGGACATTCAAAATGTCAAAATATCTTCTTTTTTACATTTCTTATTTTACATAGCTATAATCAGCGGCGTAACTAAAGGTTTGAGCCAGGGTGGTAAACTCAGATAAAAGGGGCCCACCGGCCACTGTACGGGGTCCACTGGCCAAAACTCAGAAAAAACGTGAGAAATGATGGTGAATCCGCATGTGGATGGCCAAACTAAAACCCTAAATCACCGGAAAATTATCCGAAAAACACATAAAAACAACAACCTACTGAAAATCAAAAGATTGCTAAAACCGAAATTAAGTTAAGTGGGAGACTGGCTTTTACATTTAGCTTGCCAGGGGAGCAATTCGCCCCTCTGCCCCAAGTCTGTTACGCCACTGGCTATGATATATTGTATTTACACACAATAAGCTGTCCCTAGTCAACTGCAACAAGACAGGAGCCGGTGGCGGAGCTTAGTTTATGGGAGAGCCTGCAATATGGGAGAGTTGTCTAATTAATCTATGTTTTGGTTGAGTTCATTCTCGGCTCGAAAGGCGGGTATGCTTTCACATTAATCGTAACATAACAATGGTGAATCTTTTTTCAATATCTCAATGAAGCGTGATACGAAGATCAGCGTATTGTACATAACTTACTTAGTGTAGTAGCCTACTTCCTAGTAATTGTAGCTAATCAGTAATCCCAAAAAAATGAAGAAATTCTCCAGAAGTAGGCTACTCCAAAAAGAGGACGTATGGTAGCCCTATTTAACAATGCTACTCATATGCGACCTGTGCAAATCTGAGTAAGGCAGACGCAAAATCTACCAGTATCGAGTAGAAACATAAGTTAATGCGCTCTACGTGACTTGGCCTTGCATTCACTTGATTCAAATACCTGACCGACTTTCAGGAAACCAATATTCAAATTCAAATACCTGATCGACTTTCAGGAAATTGTTGTTTCGTCACAATATCAAATAATATACAAGTGAAATACTGCTGTCTGCACAACCGATAATGTAATAGCGTCTACAAACAAACTTTCCTCGCTAATAAAAATGACTAAGTGCCACGCACATGTCGTACATACGGCTAAACACATAAACATGGTGGGGGAGCCTGGGCCCGGGCCCCTTGGCCCCCCCTAAATCCGGCGCTGTAGCTATATAATGCTCAATGCTCTACTGTAAACTTAAAAACTTATAAAATTTTCCAGTGCTTCTCTGTAACATGTAAGGCTTCAACATAAAACACCAGAGAGCCACGCAATGAACATGGAACAGAAAAAACATCAACAGTTCGCAATTAAATTCCGCCTGTTATGTCATCAGAAATGTTTCAATACGTTTTTCAGAAAATACAGTCACATTTGTTACCTTTGAAAAACCACATACGCGTCAGAAACAGCTCTGCGTTGAAAATGGTGAGATAATTTTGCATCGATGCTTGTAGCAACCTGCGTTTCTTTCACTTTTATATATTGCGAGACTGTAACTTCTACCGACGTTTTATCCCCAAGTAAATAGTCCCCACAAAGGTGAAAGGTTTGAATCCATCTGCAATTTCATAATGGGAAATCGATTTCACAATGCGTTTCTTTAGTCCTACAATCTTATTCAAATAGAATAATGGGTATGTGGCTGACACTGTAAAGCCTGGAGCATCTCCCTCAGAAACTACCTTCTAGTTTTTTCCGTTTAATAAGGTTACAACCATGCTTAATAGGTTTGTATCCAGAATTACTGCAGTTCGTTCCAATGCAGTGGTGGATTAGTTTTCTTCCTTTTATCCAAGTAAGTTGTTGCAAGCCGTTGCACAATGCAACTTACTGAAACAAAAATCTGTCTTCAATACATAGGTTCAAGACACTAGCATCTTGAATCTGTTTATCTAAGACACTGTTACTTTTGCTATATTTATGCAATATGAACAAACTTATAAATGAAAAGTTGCAAAACGTTTCACAGCTTAAACTTTTTCATACCAACAATGTATCTGTCTTTGAAACTTTTCTGGCAAGCTCACCTGCTCATAAATACCTAAGAAATGTGCATGCAATCAGTGAAGCCAAATGTGAAAGTGCAAAGCTTTTCAAAATTTCTGATTTTGTGAACAACAGCAAAAAAATTATACAGAAAAAGGTTATTCTGCTTTGCTGATAAATTATCGCTTCTTGCGTCAGCTAAACTGAACTCACGTGACGTAACTACTTTGGTCTCCACCAAGGCGACTGTGATAAATCCATTCGTAATTTTTTAAAAGGAAAACCTAGAGCTTCTAAACTTATCTCAACAAGAAGATGAAGTTTAAAACATGCAGACAAGCCGCACGCGTTGCACAATCTAATTTGTCTACAGTATAATAAGCACTTTCAGCAGAAAATGTTTAAATTTCTACATTATTTAATTCCAAATTTGTCAATATATTTATGTTTTTACTTCTAAGGTTTTGGAAGTCAGCTATGTGCGTCCCACTTTAAAAAAGACTATTGCTTTCTTTTTTGTTTTTCATTTAGCTCATCATAAGCTTATTTTTGCTGTAAACATACCGCAAAGACATGTTTCTGATGTGCATTCCAAAATTTAAAGGTCTCATAGTGTCATCAACGTCGATTTTGCTTTACTCTTAAGCATTTCGCCATAGCAACTAAATAGCTTCGTTTATTGCTTACTTCGTTCAAGTACGTAAGATCAGTTTTGTTATAGGACATCTGAAGGTGATTAGGCACTAGCTGATCAACTATAACCAAGTCCAATGTTTGCCAAACAGGCTTGGCTGAAGACCAGAGTTTGTAGTCTCGGCAACCTTTCATTACCCTTGATGGCTACGCATGTAGAACGCCTACAGCTAGACCACCTTTGCTAATGTTATTAGTAATGCTTAGACAAAAAAATCTGCGATGCTTGGTTAGTCAGGCGCAGTGCTTAACTGATAACCTTACACGATATGCGTAAAGTCACACCCGAAAAGACAGAAGCGCTTTGAAAGCCAAAACAATGATTTAGTAAGTTGTTCTTTCGTTTGCTTACTCGACGCTAAAAACATTGCTAAAATATAAAGATTTGTTTCTTTAACCAGTGAGGTAGTATCATCTTGGAGTAGCGCTCCTGTTATGCAATTGCTGGACTGAGCATGCAAAAAGTTGATTGTGACCTAACTTTGCTGAAAACCTGCTTACCACTTGACCTGTCCAATTATACCATGACGTAAAACCGATGAGCATCTCAAGTGAGGAAACATAACCACGCACACATTCAGAAACGCTAGAACACAGAATAAACGCACAAGAATTCATACACAGGTAAGTCTTGGTAGAGTTTTGTTTAAGGTGAGGTTACCTATGCCTCAGCCGCAACATTCCTTTCACCGTGAAGGTATTTCAATGGCAAGGAGGAATAAAACGATCGCATTCCATTGATTCTAGGGAGTTGAGAATCCCCACAGTTTTCTTCGCACCGTGCACCAGACAAGACGGCCATAGTTCCTGTTTCTAATGCCTTGGGATGACTTGCACATACCATCTCCGAGACCAAGGGACAGTGAAACTTTCTATTAACGTTTTCAACTTCTCTCAAGATAACCACATCACACAGAAATTTTGCAATGTCAGTGGAAAATCAAGCAAACTTCACTGTAGATTTCTTGAGTCATGTAGAACTTAAACGCGGGCGTTCAAACTTAATGTTTTTTTGGTATTTCTGCTTTGGTTTGCACTGGACCAAGGGTGCCCAACCTTTCTCTGGCCATGTACCCCTGCAGCATTTCCACAGATAAGCATGTACCCCTAAAATTTCTTATGACAAAAATGCTGAGTAAAACAAAAAATCCCCTAAAATATTAACAGAACTTTTAGATTTTAGAACTATAAAGGTAGATTCCGTTTTTATGTCTCGAAGTTATTTTGTTGTGGGTGTACAATAAATGCACCCCTTCAGATAGGCAAATGTACCCCTAGGGGTACATGTACCCCAGGTTGGGAACCCCTGCGCTAGACCAATTATTCCTCGATGGTGGACAACATCTCAAGGTTTACAATGAGAAGCTTTCGAAAAAAATATGCTGTGTTGTCAGATGTTGAAATGCTGTATGACGTAGCCCTTGAGTTCACCAGTGCAGCGATCCGAGGATAGTTGTTTTTTTATTGAGTTAGGCTCTTTTTGTTTGAGTGGTTTATGTGAAAACAGCTCTGCGAAGGGGTATAATGAATGATTATTACGAAAACATTAACAAAGGCACATGTAGACAACACAAACTTAATTCATACGACATAACACAACAGAAAGAGTGCAACCAAAGCATCAATGCTTTAGTATTGTAAGCTTATCAAACATCATTTTCGAGTCGGGTCGTTACTAGGCTCTATGCAGAGCTAACACATATTACTAGGCTTGGGGTGAATCAGCTGTTGGCTAACATACAGCAGCGTAGTTTTGCTATAAACCAAAACCTGAAACGTTTTGTTTATATATATATATAAAACCAATCACTCTTGGATAATTTCAGATTCTTTAGGGCCCAAAAACAAATAATTTGGGGATTTTTGAATAAACAAAACTTTTCGTAGCAGCTGATTAAAATAGAGGTTTCTGCTACTTTTGCTAGAAAGGAAATCCTTTGTTTTTTCGCATGATTTGAAGCTAATTACCTATTTACAAAAAGTGTAGAAATTTTTTCTGCTATTAAATCTAAAGCGATTACAAGTGCCAGTATGTCGTTAAAATTGAGAATGCTAGAGTGGAAGTCTTGTCACCGATCTAATCCAGCCTCTGTAGTTGTGCACATTTGTGTAGATTCCTGGAGCCCACGGTCGAGCACAGCCATGCCCCCAACTCACCACGCCCCAAACATAGTACTGGCCTGCAAAATAACAAGAGTAAAACATTAGACAAGGTTTTCGAAAACTAGAACTCTCAGCGTTTACGAATTAACTATATTTGTGTTAGCAAGTCTCAACGAGAACGTTGGGTGAATAATAAAATAACATTCGTGTTTGGAATTTTACGTTCGCGGCAAAAAGCTTGGTTACTGAAGCATGGCTGTAAAATGTTGCAGTGGTTGGCACGCATAGTTCGTCATAACGTAAACCATTTCCTAATTATAAGTTGGCGTCCCTTATACCAAGAGGTTAACTAGAAAATCGTTACACAACGACATCGGGTCGAAAAATACGTTTTCGACCAATATGTTGGAAAACCAAATTTCCGAGCAACTTTTTAATCCTGACTGCAAATGTTTATGCAAAATAATTGTAAGTGCAACAGCGGACTTTCAACACTGTCTCATATTTTGTTTTAAATCTTCGTGCATCTTGGAAGCGGAAATGCAGCTGTGCCAGTCATAGCACTTTCATGGCTTCGGTTGTGGATGTAAGTTTTAATAATAAGTTTGTTCAAACAATCAATTACTATACAGCAAATGCAACAAAATTTTGAAACGCACTTTGAAGCTCTTTCTACGGTTTTTAAAAGCTCAATGGAATTCACATGCTAAAAGCTAATGTTCTTTATTTTTACGTTTTCAATTGTAATGGTGTTGTGTCAATACTGGTGCTGTTTGCAGACACGAATTGCCTGTACGTGCTGCAGCCTGTTACGTATTTCACCTTGGAAACCTACCCTCACTATAAATCAATTCAATTTCATACTTGCATTTTCATTTTAGTTTGAGTAATATCTTTGTTCAAGTAATTGGTGTCCGCCAATCTGATCCAGTCGAATTATATTTGAATAAGATTTCAGGACTGAAGATTCGTAAAGTTACGTGAAGGTTCGACTATGTCACCTTAGTGGACACCGATTACTTGAACATAGATATTGTCACGTCCGTCCGAATCATCACAAAGTCATGAAAGCAGAGCCCAGTGGGCTGATTCTTCGAATGCTCGCAGCAAACTTAGAGCTTTTAATTGTCATTTTAGTTTGCTAACGATTGCGATAAAATCACTCAACCTGACAAAGTTGTCATCAACGATTTCATTATATATACTTTTTGTTCAAATAAATTACACTGCTGCAGAAAAAAGGTTGGATCTGAATCAAACCAATTATCCTCTACAAGCTTGCTGAAACAGAACTTGTCAGGATTTCAGGCTGCGTTTGAGAAACCTAACATATGACACACTTCCAAGTACAATCAGGTGCAAATGTATATCTTGCTTTTTCGTTTGGACAGCAGTCGGCACTGAGACAACATGTGGACCACATCATTAATGGCAACTGAAATGAAAAATCGTGAAAAGTGTACATTTGTAAGGAGTTACCATTGCAAGGGATGCGTTGGCGTTGGTTGTTTAAAAGACAATTAACCTGAATCAAGGGCGTACGCAGGTGGGTTGGAGTTAAAATCTCCCTTTAAGCTTGATATTTTACAAAAACTTTATTACCTGCGCAAAAGAGATTAATTGTTTTCGCATACTTTTTGCTTGTTAATTTGTCAACTTAATGCATATAGCACGACATAAATTTGCATGCAAATTCCAAGGAACATTGTAAATAGGCTAAAAAGTAATAAATGTTTTGGTGGGACTTCGGGCTATCGTCTGCGTCCAGAAACCACCCCACCACTCTTAGCAGAGCCTCCGTCCACTATGCGCATGTTTAAGATTGTGTTCCGCGATAATTCACTTTATCCAAATCAATTGTCTTTGTTTTGTCTGCTGTGGCTGATCAACGCAAGCGCTGACCGCACTGGCTACAACACCAATTTCTGTAGCATGATAGAACTGTTGCACGCGCTTGAAAATAGCTCTTTTAACACACAAGCTTTCAGGAATTTGATCATGACTCAGCAGGGAAAAAGGAAAACTAAAAGTTTGCTGGACTTCTATACATAACGAAAAATTGAAAGTTTTCTTGCGTACTTTATGCGCATTCTCAATTCTTGTGTAGTTTAGCAAGATTCGACCTTGCAAACCGGGGTGTGCGCCAGCATGTCCAGCCGCACACTTTCTATGCTCGATTGCTAGTATTCGACAAAACATCAGCGCAGCCTCATTTTGCAGTTGTGAATTGCTCTGACACAGTGATGAGTGTGTTTTACTCCCCGGTTTTCACGCGCAGCGTGATATTTTTGCAGTTATGAGCTGCGGAGTCGTAGGGTTGATTTTATTTTCCTTTGATATTCTAACTTGGAGCCCTGATACTTTATATTCAGTGCAATGACACACAAAATAAGGATAGTGGGTGTAGAAGAATATGCGTATTATGTCAACAAACTTCGCCAGAACGTTGTTTGGAAACATGAATATGACGTCACAAACAGCACACACCAAATACAAATGACCACCATACGCCACTGAATGAAACCCCNCAAGAAATTTTTCTGCTTACGCCACTGACCTGAATTCCTTTTTTCTAGATTNACAATTCATAACAGATTAAGATTGTTTCAAATGCACTCGAGGTGTCTCTGAAACGTTGATTTCATGATCAACATTCACCTCCAGCCAAAATTATCCGACGACAAAAAGATGTTTCGGGATTAAATATATTCTTCCTGAATGATTACAGCCAAGCTGTGGCCACACCCACAGCCACGGGGGGACATTCGGGGCAGTGTCCCCCACAGTTCTTTTGTTCCCCGTATTTTGTTGCGCCCAGAAAACATTTTATCATACTTATGTGTATTTTATTATTTTAAACATATACTAGAAACAGAAATTTTCCATCCCTAAAAATGTATTTGACACTCCCAAACCTTAAAACCTGACTGCGGGCCTGGTAATGTAGCCCTAAGAAGAAACAATCGGTAAGTCAACTCAAACCATGTTCATAAACAAGAAAAGCTGAGGCAAAAGCTTTCGCAAGTCGCGAGCTTTTGTTGCAGATGACTGCATCGCTTTGAACTACTGAGGTAAGCACAAGCGAAAGACGGCAATCTGGGGCATTAACTAACAGGAAAGCAACCAGCAGCAATAGAACTCTCTCACTGAGTTCACTCTGCTACTTCTAAGTTGCACTATCATTATATACGGATAAGGGAATTACGATAATTCGCTTGCGGTGACTATCACAGTGACTTGTTACTCATGGACATCATCTACCAGTGACCATTTATTTATATGTGGCGCCATCTTCTGGCCGCCACACTTTGTTGCTCATACAAAGTCTTCCCGGTTTGTTAACCACATGTTTTGCCAGCTTTATACCAATTTCAGAACCTTCTTATTATTTCTAAGTCTAATATTTTGTTGATTGAAATCGTGTACAAGTGACCTGGTGTTCTGGAAGGACACAGAAAGATTGGCAAATTGGGGTGATTATCTCCATACACAAGAAGAGAGACAGGTAAGAATGCATTAACTACTGGGGCAAATATCTCCTTGGACTCCGTGGAAAAGTGTATGCCAAGTGCCTTGTGAAAAGCTGCCGCAAAATATTTGAACCAAAGCTGGATGATATCCAGTGGGGTTTCGTCCTGAGACCAAATTTTGCAGACCAAACTCTCCAGAAAATTTGAGATATCTTGGGAGTATGTCAAAGATGTCCACGCGTGTATTGCCGAGCTCAAGGAACGATACGACCAGGTCCATCGTTAAAAGCTTTGGGGAGTGCTGCGGGAGTACGGTATTGACGGTCACCTGTTACTGGCCTTCAAGCCATTGTATTTCTGCTCAGACGTTTGCGTTCGTGTCGACGGAGTTACGGTAAACCACAGCCATTCACCGTGGTTGTTGGACTCGGACAAGGATGTATGCTGTCACCACTCTTCTTCACAGTCCATAATGAATTAGAAAGACAGTCACAGCCGAGTCGACCAGGTTGCCACTGTTCGAAGCTGTAGGATTAACCGTTTGCTTTATGCGGACGATTTGGTGCTGCTTGCATCCTGTTAACAGGGCTTCAACCAGCACCTGATCGGTTTTCAGCTCCGTGGGTCAAAGCGGGAATGAAAATCAGCACAAAAATGACAGACGTATCGTTTCTCGAGAAAGCCAAGCCAATGCGCGTTGCAAATAAGGTGTAGCACACTGCAGCAGGTCGAGAAATTAAATTACATCGTGGTGGTATTCACGAGCATAAGTGTAGGAGCAGGCAAATTTTTGGGGGTGCGAAGGATTTTTGCCCGAATTTACCCAAACTTGCCCGAAACGTTTTTGTGCAACTTTGCCTACAAATTTTCATCTACAAATATCATAAAGACCTTGTTTGGTATGAACTCAAAAAAAAGGTCCCCATGCGCTTTTCAAAAAAAGGTCTCCGGTGCCATTGTTTGAAATCAAACAATGTTGGGCGCGATTTTTGCCCAGATTTTCAGAGATTTTCTCAGAAATTCAGGGCTTTTGTCAAAATTTTTGACAAATCAAAACTTTTAGGTGTGCGCTTGCACCCCCTGCACCCCCCCTGCCTCCTGAACCACTGTTCACGAGTGACGGAAGATGGAACAAGGAGATTGATACACAGGTGTGTGAAACAAACGCAGCCCTGCGTGAATTTCATCGCTCTGTAGTCACAAACCGGCAGCTTTCAAACACCGCAAAGCTGTCAGATTTTTGTTCCATTCCTCACCTATAGTCGTGAATCTTGGGGAACGACTGAAAGAATACTACCGTATTCGAAGTGAGAGGCGTTTTTTTGCGAAGAGATATTAGCTACGATGGTTCGGCCATGTGACCACAATGTCCCAGTAAACGTTGGCGAGGCAGGTCCTGCTGGCTGCACCCACGGGAAAGCGATGCGGGGCTCAATCAAGGACTAAGTGGTGTGATTACATCTCTGACCTTACATATGGTCCCGTCTTGGTGTAGAGTCTGTCAGAGATTGCTGAAAAGGGACTACTGCCCCGCCAGCCTCCCTAGAGGAAAAGCGGGTATGAAAATGAATGAAATGAGGACGTGTACATTGTTTTGGAAAAACTGAAGTTGACGCAGTGCACGCTGCACGTTTTTTGTGAAACAAAGAGATAAAAAACGGAAAATTTCGGCCATTCTATACACCAGTGGTTCTCATACTGTGCGCCGTGCCGCGAGAGATTCTCAGGTGTGCCGCGGAACTTTTTGGAATTTTTGAAAACAACCAATTCGTATTGCAATTAGGCATGCAGGCAAGCATGTGAATGCACACTATCCATTAGATCAGGGGTGTACAACCTTTTGCTATTGCCGGCCGCATTACTTTTATTTATATGAAGTACGGCTGCCAATGAGTTCGAGTTATATTTATGAGTTACGTTTAATTAAAGCATAGGTTATATCCGGTATATGCCATTTGCTTGTGCCTAAAAGTATAATAAGATGTCAAACATTTCCAGATTGTTACACATCGTGTCGACCGATTTTCTTGCCTTGCGTTTGTTTTGCTTCAATATACGCCAGCACGGCCGCCAAATCTTATATTTTGAATTACATGTGGACGGCTGCAAATTTCATTATCGAAGGCTGCAGGTTGTGCACCGTTGCATTAGATTTAATGCACACTATCCATTAGATAACTGATATAATATCATGGTTATATAGCGACTATGATAATATGTTATTTGTCTATTGCCTGGCCGATGTAGTAAGGGTGATTGTCACGTGGTACTTGGATTGTCACGTTACAATTGCTATGTAGTAATGTATTTTGAAACAAGCCGTCTCGCTCCCGCCTTTCACCATGTTGACTTCAACGCTGAGCTAGGCTAACAGGAAAACAATTGTACTTAGTCTGAATGACAAGGTTTTTAGAAATGTTTAGTTATTTTTAGTTGGGTAGTTAATCCATTTGGAATCAATGAAACAAGCAATCTTTCTACTGAAAAAGAGCAGCTCATTGATTTACGAAACGACTCGTTCTTTCAAGCATTGTTTCCCAAAACAGCTTAACGAGTTTTGGTTATCTGCTTACAAATCCTATTCAGTGATCATTGCCAAAGCCATCAAAATAATCGTGCCATTTGCATCTTCATTGCTCTGTGAATATGGATTTTCTGCTCTGGCAGAAATTAAAAGCAAAAAACGAGCAAGCCTCTTGGAATTGACAACGAAATGCGGGTGTGCTTGGCAACGACGGAACCTCTTTTCAATCTTATTTGTTCCCAAAAACAGGCACACCCATCGCATTCGCATTAGATTTTTTAAAACAACTTTGTTTTTAAGTGTGCCTTGAATTTTTTTTTCTTAGTGCGCCGCAAACTGAAAAAGTTGGAGAATCACTGCTATAGACTAACACGACAAGAATCGGGTCGATTCAATGGTTACAGATTTCATGCATTTTAAATAATCTCTCGTAACCAACGCTGGAAAATCTTACTTAGCTGAAAATGAAAACAAAGTTTTCAATTTTGAATATTTTATTGAGGCAGCAATAATAGTTTTATGTTTCACGCTTTTATCATAGAAATAAGTCAGCTAACTTCTGCATCGATATGCAGTGGATTTTTCAACTCTTTGAGTATGCAAGAAATGACTATTTGGTATTAGCAGTAAAAAAACTGTTTTCAAATATATTAACCGCAGCTATAACCATTAGATGCCGGTCTGTATATGAAACAAATATTTCATGTTGTCTAGTTGAATTTCCGTTCTCATACAGAGCAAACTGCTTTTAATAGACTGCATGTTAACACATGGTCTCCCATTTCACATGGTGCAAACTAAAAAAATCAAGAATCCTGTGAAATAGATGCTGTTAGCATTTAACAAAATTATACAAACCAAAAACGTATATAGCTTTCATTCAGAATTATTTTTTCGTAATAGACATTTGATGATCAAATCTATAATTAAAAAAAAAACAGTTATTTAAAAGAAACGTAATATTACCAGTCGCGTCATCAAAACACGTTAAAGGTCCTCCAGAGTCGCCCTGACAGGTGTCAACTCCTCCAGACAAAAAACCAGCACATAGCATATTGTTCGTCAACGACCTTCCGTAAACAGTTCTTCTTATGCAATCTGTCTTGTGTATCAAGGGTACTTTCGCTTCTTGTAGTTGTGTTGGGTAGCGCCTTGGCTCTGTTGAAATCGGACAGGAATTACCACTCCGGAATAAGTAGTCGCGCATGTTTCAAAACTTGACAGGGCAGAAATTTTGAGCATGTTTTGGAACAACCAAGTATTGATACGCAATGGCATGCAGTCTAATAAAATTTGGTTTAACTTTCAATAAATCTTCCCCAAGAAATGAAGAGTAATTATAAAACTATCCACTTCTAACAATGTCCTTCTGAAAATAATCAAATGTGGTAGCGAACGCCAAGATTCAATTTGTGTAGAATTCAGTTTAATGTAAAATCCAAAATTTTTGATTGTGTTTCTGAAAAGATAATTAAAATATATCCTAGTCCACATTAGCAGTAAAGATTCTTGCAACAAGATTGAGTTCGTAGCACAATTAGAATCATCAGAATTAGTAAAGACCACTAAAATCAGGGCAATTTCAGAAAATCCTAACCAAACAACAGAGGTGATATCCGCTTGAATAATTTCGTGCTTAATCGGTTGTTTGATGTTGATCACTGACATAGGTGTAGCAGCAAGAAAATTTTTAGAGATGCCAAGGATTTTTGCCCGAATTTTCCCAAACATGCCCGAAAAGTTGAAAGTTGTTCCTACGACTTTTGCCTACAAGTTTTCTTTCACAAAGATCATGAAGACCTTTTTGTGGTGTGACCTCTGCAAAAATGGTCTTCATTTGTTTTTCTGCAAACGTTGGGCGCCATTTTTTGAAGTCAAACAAGGTTGGGCGCCAGTTTTGCTTGGCTTTTCAGGGATTTTACCTAGATGTTTAGGGATTTTGTCTGGATTTTCAGGGATTTGGCCCGGATTTTCGAGAAATCAAAACTTTTCGGGGTGCGCTTGCACCCCCTCTCCTACACCACTGATCATTGAGACTAGGTATTTAACATCAGACAACCGAACTATGGCTTAGAAATTGATCAATTTAAGATTGGTTGACGTTGGAATCGAGTTCATCGTTAGCATACGCGCACTTGCACAATTACTAGTAGTTATCAGTCAGCGATGGCGCCGCTTTCCAGCACTGTTTGGACTTGAAGAAGCAAACACTTATCAATCAGTTCCAGAGCTCACTTTTGCTGGATGTATGCCCCCAGCCTGTTATGTAGCATTGGTGACCAGTTGGAAATTGCGTAGAGCCAGTGGGAATGCAGGCTGGCTGGACGAAGGAGTTAAAAACAGCACACTGGCCGCTGATGGTTTGCCGTTGCAACTGAAAATAAATTTTCTTTTCGATCCTTGACAATATTCAGTATTGCATTGTTTTTTCAGCCATTTTTGTCGTATTTTCGTGAGGTTGTTGTAGCACTGTCACACAGAACTAAAAAATGGTAAAAGTTTCTGGAAAATCTATTGTTTTATGAAGTTGAAAGCATAAGCAAAAGCAGTATAAGTGAAAAGGTTTTGCAAGAAAACCTTTTTTTATCTGATAGACTACAAACGTTGAAGAAAACACTTGAGAAGGTTACGAAAGATATCAAATGCCTTTGCATCACCAAGGAAGAAGTAACAAGATTGCATAACAAATTGCTCTGATCTATGGTGTACAAGTTTTTTTTTAACACACTGGTAATAAATAACGCCTATACCTTTACTTTACCGTGATAACTTTACTGTGACACAAAAATTCCTGCAGTTCATAGCACAGTGGCGTACGCAGAAAATTTTCATGGGGGGTTTCATTCAGTGGCATATGATGGTCATTTGTTTGTGTGCAGTCTTTGTGACGTNACAATCTCACAATCTCATATTCATGCTTCCAAACCAACGTTTTGGGAAGTTTGTTGACATAATATGCATATTCTTCTACACGCACACCCCTTATTTTATGTGTCGTTGCACTTAATATAAACTATCAGCGCTCCAAGTTAGGATATAGGAAGAAAATACACTCAATGCTACGACACAGGAATTCATAACTGCAAAAGTTTGGCTGCGTGTTGAAAAAGGGGTGCAAAACACACTCATCACTGCGTCTGCGTCAGAGCAATTTACAACTGCAAAATGAAGCTGCGCGAATGTCTCGTCGAATACGAGCAGTCGAGCGTAGGTGTGCGGCTGGACTGGCTGGCGCACATCCCGGTTTGCAAGATCGAATCTTGCTAAACTACACAACAGGGTTGCCAACCTGTCTTTACCAAAAAAAGCCAGACCTTGTCCCAAAAAAGCCAGGTGGCAGTTTTGAGGCATATACACACAAAACATGCACAACCACACACAAAATAGACATTAAAACGAGTCAAAAACATCGATATAACACAAGTCCAATCTTTAGAAGCATATTCTTTCCTCGTAATTACACTGTCGTGCATATGTTTTTTATCAATAACATCGATCATTTTTATGGCAACAGTCAAATTTTTGTAATATTCTGTGCACCCTGCATGGTAATAGACCCTCGTCGCAAGAGATTTCTAATGAATATGCAGCTCAGACAATGTTTTGCCAGAGTCAAGCCTATCCGACTGAAAATAAGCCAGAAAAAGCCAGATTTTTCTGTTTTTTTTTATTTCAAAAAAAAAAACAAATTGGCAACCCTGCTACACAAGAATTGAGAATGCGCATAAAGTACGCAAGAAAGCTTTCATTTTTTTGTTATATATACAAGTCCAGAAAATTAGTTTTCTTTTTTCCCTACTGAGACATTATGAAATGCCTGAATGCTTGTATGTTAAAAACTGCTGTTTGTGAGCTTGTGCAACAGTTCTATCACGCTACAGAATTTGGTAATGTAGCCAATACGGCCAGCACTTGCGCTGATCAGCCATAGCAGACAAAATAAAGACAATTATTTCTGATAAAGTGAACTATCGCGGAACACAATCTTAAACATGCGTAGTGGATGAAACGCCTGCAAAAAGTGGTGAGATGGACGCAGACGATAACCCTGATTCTCATCAAAACCTAATTGTTACTTTTTGGCCCATTCACAATGCTCCTTGAAATTTGCATGCAAATTCATTCCGTGGTATTTGCATTAAGTCGACAAATTAACAAGCAAAAAGTATGCGAAAACATTTAATTTCCTTTGCACAGGTAATAAAGATTTTGTAATATATCAAGCTCAAGAGGAGGGTTTTAACCCAATTCCTCCCACCCCCTTGCGTACGCCCTTGTCATAGCAATTCATATAATATTTGAGTTTTTTTTTTTAATATTGCAGTAGGTGTGGTTTTCCGTGTATAAGTGGAAAAAGTGGTGAGGAAAAACTGGAGTTGCAAAACAATTAGAAAAGTCGCGCAAAGTGGGATCCATTTTTAAGTTAGTTGCATACATTCACGCCAAGCTAAGTTTCCAAAAAGACAGTCAAATTATGTTACCTGTTAAATGCTTTACAGAATGCTTTGCGTTTCTAACGTTCTGAGTAAAACCAATTCATGTCTTATAGTCAAGAAGTAAAATTTGATCAGCAAACTCACAGCAAGTGCATAGTAGCTGATAGTAAAGGACGATGCATTAGATCAGTTGAACATGGCTCAGTACATGCCATGCTACTAAAATTAAATTAATTTTCTTTTTTAAAAGAAGCAACATCGAAAAAGTGCTGCTGTGCAAATCCGATTATGCGACGCGTAGTCAACAATGTAACAAATTAGTTTCATGTAGCTCAAACTATTCCTCTGACAGCTTTTATAACTCCACCTTTATCAACGATATATCGTTATCGTGGGTCCGTCTGTTGTAGCGCTGTCTGATTATCTGGTTAATTTTCAAATACTGTTCCGTGCCTTCCCGGTATCTTGTGTAATGGTCTCCAACACGTACTGTGTAAAGCATCTTGTTGAAAGCAGGCCTGCTAAACATAAGGTTGCCATTAAAACAAATTAACGAATTACACAAAATAGCATTTCTGGTTTTAACCAGCAGCGGATCCAGCCTGTAAGTTTACGGGGAGGGGGGCGCAGTGCCAGATGAGGCTTGTAGGGGCCCTGAGGCACAATTTTTCGAGGGCCCCCATCTTTTCAATACAAACCAGTGTCGCATGGTGTCCGCATAATACTCGTGTTCATCACACAAAATAACACACTCTTCAACATCAAATGAAAAGGGCAGATATGTAATGCGGAAACGAAAACGTTTGTCCTATCACAAACTCAAGAATAGGAAAACGTTCTCAGTTTTTCTCACCATGTGAGTCACTCAAACTAGTAGTACTTTGCGTGCTTTTTTGCAACCAAATTCATGTATCAGCTTGTCAAAGTTTTGTTTCCGTAATAGTTCGCTCTCATGATGTTGTATGCCCTGCTCTTTTCCTCTGCGTCGTAAATACGATGCCATACCATTCTTCGATGATGTCACAAGCGCCTGTAATTTGTTTTTTCTGTTCCACACATAGTCTGTATATTGCATAGAACGTTGGGCAACAAGCATAGTGCGTAGGCAGTCTACAACTGTATATTGAATGCTAGCTTTCACGTTGGGGGCCCCTTGACTGCAGGGGCCCTGAGGCCCGTGCCTCACGGGTCTCATAGCTAATATGGCACTGGGGGGGGAGATTTCAGTAATATTTGGCGGTCAAGTCTCATCATGTGTTCACTGCTGCAAGAGAGATGAAGTATACTTCACAACACTACTGTGACAAAACAGTGGACGACAAAATGGTCTTATATCGCGAAAGCTGTTTACCGAACTGCACAAAATCACGGTGAAAAAAGTTACTTTTGTAGGTTTTAGGAGGGGCGATCGCTACAATCCCCCCCACCTAGATCCGCCCCTGATTTTAACAAATGAGATCATCGGCCTATACAAAGGACTAGTAAGAACGTGTTTTTTCTACTTGTTTGATAAGTCTCTAGGGACGTTTGACTGTAAAGTGGAATCGTTTAAAAAATACAAAACGCACAAAACATTTTCACTCGTGCATTTACAACTGTTATGAGGTACTTAGTGTTCGATAGTTCCTAGTCCTGATATCTACTCACATTCCGATAATGTGGACTTGGATGGACCTTCTGAATTTCTGATTAGACACTTATCTTTCCCACTTGTTCCATATTAAATTAAGTCTACACTGGAAAATTCCTCTTTAAACTGATACTCGTAAGTTTGAATTTTAGTAATGGGCAGAGGCAGATTTTTAAAATGTCATTTTTTCGGGTGATTTAAGTTTTGTCACATCCATGAAACAAAACGTTGCTTCAAACGTTTCCTCTAGCACACTGTGGTGGTACCATTTGCAATGCTTTGCATGCAATTTCTCGCGATTATTGTTGTTTTCCTAACATTTTTTTGTAAGGAATCGAAGTTAGATTCGAGTAGCATGGGTATTTTAAGCCTGGTTGTACATCAGTGCGCTCCGACTTGTATTGAAAGTCGTTTTGTAGATGCAATCAAACACTGCAGTTCATTATGTTTTGCATGTGGTTAAGAAGATTTATAGCAAAAAAAATAATCTTCAGGAATTTTTAACAATTCAAAGCTGTTGATATTGCGATCAATAAATTTAAGACAAGCATTTTAAGTACTGTAGGTGTGGCATGCGAAAGGTTTGTTAGAACAGAAACGCCACTGTTTACTGGAAATGCAAAGATACGTATTTAACGCTACTCACGTAAAACAGTGAGCAGCTGACAGCACCCAACAACTGGCGATTAGGGTTCCTCCGCATATGTATTTCCAAGGCATCCATATGCCGGCCTACAGCAACCGTTTAGAAGCTGAGATTATTTTACATGAAAAAGAGACAAATGACAATGTTTTTTGGCGATACAGAGTTCATAGTTATCATTTAACACGTTGTTGATATTGTTACTGCTATCATTTAGTTAGACCAGCGTCATAGCTGATTACGCACCAGGCAAGAATTTTACAAGACCGACATTTGTAGAAGGTAGCAAACCCAAATGCTCAAAATGCTAGCAAGTATTCAAAAATAGTTTCAGTTATCTTAAGAAAAAAATGTAAGTAGAAAGTGAAAGAAAAATTGTGTATTTTTTGCAATCTGAAAATTGTGTAATAATTTCTCAAACAATATCGCAAAAATAGTTTAGCGCCGTGTCCAACAAGTTTGGATCAACATTTGATAACAAGCGTGCGATTGTCTACACTAATTTTGACTGTATTAGTTAATGCACCAACATACTGTATGCCTGGTTTGACAACAACGATAAGCCATGCGCGTTTCTGATCACTGATCAATATCGTTTGGACGTGATTACTTTAATCTATCATGCAAAAAGTCTGTGCAAAAATATTGTGCTGCAAAAAGCTACCTGCCATGGCCAGTCGTGAGGCTTTGAAGTGACCCCACCAACTGCTCTAGGTCTTCTCGTTCCAGAGGAAGGTTTCAAGCCGCAAACACCGTGGATGGGAGTAGGAGAGGCAGTGAGCGAAGTTGCTTCCGTGGCATGAACTTCCGGACTGCTGGTCATGGAATTCTCCGTAGTGGTAATATTCGCGTGACTGACAGTCTGTGCTTGTGAGGGTGTGTTTGGGTTGCCTTGAAAAAGTAATAGAATTGCTGCTGTTTATTTTTTATTTGACTTTGCACGCTGTGAGACATTTCAGTGCGATATTTTGAAAAACGTACAAGAGCCTGGTGACTTTTGCGAAGACGTTGCCAACGCTTCTTCATATGTTGCCATAAAGGTGCCAATGCCGACGATTCGATCTCTGTTGCAGCCAAGATGTCACTTCACGACTGATGCAATTCGTGGCCAACAAAATAAAAACGATAGTTCCTTAATATCCGCTTAGTTCAGTTTCGTTTGTAGTCGGTTTCTGTATTCCTGTTGGAACGTCACTGCTTGCGCGGCTGCTTTCGCATGAGTGAATGCTGCAGTGGCGGTGAGTCAATGGCAGCACCTCGCGGGAACTGTTCCTTTGCACCCACCCATCAACGCAGAGCGCGTTGCTGGGCAGGGCGCAAGAATCGTATTTCAAGTCTTCGGTATGACCCGACCGGGAATCGGAGCCAGTCCCACCAGCTTCGGTGGCACGTGCTCAACCAACTAGACCAGTGTTTCTCTTTCTATTCCATCGCCCCCTTTTCACACTCGACATGCCGTTTTCGCCCCCCCCCCAAGCCAGATAAAGCAAACACAAGGCAGTAAATTTAAAGAATTTTATTTAAAGAAAGTATTAAATAGCTGAAACAAGCCATTAAATAGCTGAGCAAAGCAATCGTACTACGACGCTAATATTACGTTCAGAATTCTTGTGAAAATAATCCACACTGTAGTCGGACACATAGACGATCCAGAGTAAAAATTTAACGGGTAAATTGCTTTAGCAACAATCTCCAACGATTATCGTAGTAAATCAAAATTTGCAAGAAACTAACAAGTCATAATAGCAGGCTAACTGAAGTTAACGTTACATGAGTATGGATGGTTTCGGCACTTTTGAAAATGGAGTTGGTGACGGTTGCTTGGAAGTTGCTGATAACTGAGAAACTGACCTTGAAGCAACGCTGCGTTCACGGGCCACCTGTTTGCCGGAAACCAGCTTTGTTCAACTTTCTTGAATAAACGTCTTAACCTAAGTTTGAAGCAAAAATGTTTTTGGTCGATAGGTTAGTGCGCGCTATACCCGTTGCTTTCCTCCAATTCATTCATTTTTTGCGCTTTGAAAGCTTTCGCTTTTGGTTTCGCATAACATGTTCGGCGTACGACGGATATTTAACCGGCCATGTGGCCTAGTTCAGTGGTTTGAAGGGCAAGTGAGCAAAAAAACAAAGGGGGCGAAAATGCTCAACCACTAATCGATCATTGAGTTAAAATCGGTACGTCAGTAATTTCAAGCGAAAACCTTGTAGGTTTATAAATGTTAATCCTGAATTGCCGTTCTGCCCTGAAACAACTCTTTGTCATTTCCAAGCGAAACTGGCACTCTGCCTGGAGGTATTTCTGCAGCCAAATAACAGTGGCAACGTCAAGTATGGGTTGCAGAAGGCAAGGTTGTCCAACCTTTGTGATGTTCTGTAAAACTCCATTGCCAATAGGCTGAAGCCAACGCTGACTGCAGTCGACTTTAAGGTTTTCATTTTATTTTGCTAGTAATACGCTTGGTTTTTAATCATATTATACAAACTCCTTATCGAGTCATGAATAGAAGATAAACCTTAACTTCTGTTGGTTTGTCGCTCCTGATCATTTTCTTACCGAACGTTTCCTTTAAAACGTAGTGAGACCAGTTGTCTCTGCCACTGGTGGGTACAGTCATCCCAGCAGCATAAGCAAGAGGTTTCGAAGCCAAATAACATTCGTGCAATTCCTGCAAAGCGATAGAAAAATTTCTTCGTATTTCCATTATTTCGAAACATTTTTTAAGTTCTTGTTTTAGGGCCCATACCTGCTTCACCAGCACCACAAAATTGAGTCAGATGTTTTGATTAAGCCATTGATTCTAATTTATTTCTTTCAAGTGACCTAAATGACTTGACCAGCACATTTCATGGGCGTAGGACAGTATTTTTCAACCGGGCTTCCGCGGAACCTCATGGTTCCGCGAGTAGCTGCCAGGGGTTCCGCCACACCGAAATTGTCTGGGACGAAATTCGCAACCATAGTTCTATGCGGTTGCAGCAATATAGACACTTGTATAATTGCATGAGGTTCCACGAGCAACGCAAAAACTTGCGGAAGGTACCGCTGCAGCACGCTGCAACAAAAAGACTGAAAAACACTGGCGCATGTGATGTCATTTGTATTCACGCTTTTACTTACACAGTGAAAACATTTCATATCAACGTAGCAATTAACTGCAAAATCGATGCTATCGTCGTTTCACTAATGTTCTGTTTTTAAATCACAACTGCGATTGTAAACACATTTTAATTGGCTTCAAAGCCCACTTGGAAGCCACCCCAAAAACACATGGTTGCATAACACTTTGAAGTGTGAGAGGCATAGGATTTGTTTCAGTATACCTTGTTGTAATCAAATGTAGCACATCGAGACAACCTTTCTTGTATGCATTTTTTTGCGCACGCATATGGAGAAATGCGTCGCCATGCAGAGATGTAACTTCGAATATTCAAACGAAGCTTCATTCCGTCTCTCCTGAAAAAGCGATTCAAGTAGTCTCCTGGAAAATATAAAATTTTGAAAGATTACCTGCGCACCACCATGGGACAGAAATTGCAAAGTTGCGAATATCGTAGACACGCTAACATTTTGCAAAACATAAACAGCTTGAAACACACTTATTTGTTGCAGCCATCCGATCAAAGCAAAGTATTTAAGTGGTTATCAATATAAACAGTTTGCCTGATTTCAATTGAAAGATCAATCATGAAAGTGATATGCACTTTCAGAAAGATAGAGGGTGCTAAATTTTTTTATTTAACATCATTTTCAGAAAACAAAGGAGTTTAACAGCAGGTTACGTACCACAGTTAGCCTCGTCCTTTCCATTACTACACTCATGTTTGCCATTGCAGACAAACATTTTGCTGACACATCCAGCAACTGGCGGACCACACTGGATGAAACCAGATGGGCAAGTTTCTAAAAATGCAAACCTCAAATGTCCAAACCAAATTTAAGAAAAATACACACCTACTCATCAAAACGTGGGAAACAAGAAGTATCAAATTTAACGACTCAATAAGTGATTGGTACTCTTAAACTTGCAAACAAACATGTGATTTATACTACCTGGATCACTGTTAATTAAATGAAAAGATCATTGCAGAGATTGAATTTTTGCTTGAGAGCTTAGTGTTCTGACGCAAAGAAGAGAGTCTGTAATAATCTTTATTTCACCCTCCCTTTTGCGCAACCGTTGTATAATGCATGATGCTACGAGAATGTTTCAATTGAAGGTATATTTGATACTATTTAACTCACGTTATCACCAACATTATGCTTGCGACGTGATTATTCCAATGTCGTGACAACTTTTTTCAATATCAGAAATAACTGCGTTTCATGCAAGAAAATTTTTGCAGAAGATTCCCCTCGCATCAGGCCCGTAACTAAGGGGAGCGCAGGGAGTGTTTTGCCTCTCTTAGAAGATTTTTCTCCACCTTGGAAAAATGTGTTGGACGTAGTTTAAAAAATTTGGCCCTCTTCAGAAAACTCTTTACCACCCTGGTGTCCCAAGCTGGTTACGGACCTGGCTCGAAAAAAAGACATTCAATTTTGTTTTAAAATGGTATGCACAGCGGATCAACACCAACAGTTTTCAACTGACTGCAAATTAAAAGTCTGCCTTACCTTTGTGACAGTTCTGTTCGTCAGTACCCCATGGACAATCGTTCATTCCATCACATAGGTAGCTAGATGGGATGCATTTTTCTTTGTTTTTACAACGCACTGCTGGTAGCCTGCATTCGACCGATTCGCGATTATCTATAATTTTACCTGTAGAACGTACGGTTTTTTTAAATTGGAACACACTGCAAGATGATCTGCGCAGAAAAATTTAGTTCAAACCTCTTGTAGGACTTGAAAAAGGGCAAATGCAGTAATAACAAAAGAGCAGATAGAGCTTTAGATAACTGACTTGTCAAATGCCATTATAGCAATCAACTTCAATGTTGNAAAAATTGTCTTGCCATGGTCATTGGTAAAAATGGTGGGCCAATGGCCGTAATGATGTTTTTCAGGTCGATTGTTTTAGCTGTTTTGTTTGAAATACATGTCTTGAAGGCATTTAATTTGCCTTCAAATTAGTAATGAATTCAAAATACCTTTCTGACTTATAACATAAGTATCCAGGCAGTAGAGTTACGTACATACGGCTACTTTCAGGCAACAATGACAAAAAGATTTCCAGAGTGCCGATAACTCAGTGCTATAGTGTCCACCTCTCACATGAAAGGTTTGTCGTTCGGCCCACGGCTGCTAAGTGAATCGCCTTAGTGCTCTTTGGGCAAGAATGCTCACCTTAACTGTCCCGGAAAGAAGATTTCAAGCTTCGGCCTGCTACCGATTGCTATCACCCAAAATCAAACCGAAAAAAGGTTTCAAGGGGCAATACTCCATTTGCGGTTCAAGTGCTTAACAAAGAATATCTAAAGATAAACTTTAACAGCACAATTTTAAGAAACAAGGCAGAAGTTCGCTGAGTGGTACCTGCACATTTTACACCAGCAATCAAATCTGGTTGACAAGAGCCTGAGCTGCTTGCTTTATCTCCACCGCAGTCTATGATTGAATCTTCGGTACCAGTGCAAGTAATGTTCTGATAAAACGACGGAAGAATTCGTGAAGCTTTTGGTATTCGGTCGCGACGTAAGTGCAAAGGTCTTCTCGCTCCCTCGCTGAAATTACACGAAAGACCTGTGCTCATGCTGTTTGTAAAAAACGAAAAGTAAAACGAAACTTGTTTAGTGGAATGCAAGGTCACCACTGCATGCAGTAGTGAGCCTGCAGTCACGCCTGCAGACCTGACCAGCTGGCAGCGTTGTCAAAAAGCTGATTTCCGTGCATTGCCTGCTTGATGCGGAATAGTGATGGAACCCCAGGAAAAGTTTCATTTTATCTGGCTTTACACTTTCTCTGTCATTCCCCGCTCCTTCGGGATATGGGCAAAACCACGATAGATAGCCTACAGATTTTACACAACAATAGCACTCTTTTTTAAGCAAACGTGTTGATCATCCAGCAGACCGCATTCAAACTTGTAGCTTCGTCTCGATCCAAAACACAATTCTGCCATAAACTCTAAACCATGAGGTTATAGTGATGCTGCCAGGGGTTGCTTGACAGGACAACCTAGTCAATTTTTTTCCGTGTCCCAGCACTTTGACCCTAACACGCATGAATCTGTTTAGTGTTTTCGGCCATACTCCGCTCAACTCATGTTTATCCAATTTCAAGCGCTTTCCAATAGTAAATCCTTACCAAAATTGAAGCTACAAGACGTACTTAAACAGCATTCATTCAGTTTCACAGCCACTTTTTCCGTGGTTAGTTACGTCAGCATCACCTTGTTGGTTAATCTCACCCTTCCATGCCTAGAATAGTTTTCAACGTGTAAATTCAAGTCTCCCGAAAGGATCGTGGATTCGTTGGCTTTATCCCTTCGCTGGGTATCACTATAGTTTCTTCCGCTAATTTCGGGAATAGTGCACTTGATTATGGGGCATAAACATGTATCAACCAGTTGGGCGGTCTAACAACTTCAACCTCAACATGCTTATCCTTTCTTCTAGGGGGATACATTCATCAGCAGAACTTGTTAACTGAAGGCTCACAAGTATCCCAGGCCCGTAGCCACGAGGGCATTCGAGGGCAATAACCCCCCCAATTTTCTTTTGTGCCGCCCCAAATTTTGTTGTGCCCAGAAAAAATTTTAAACATAAATGAAAATTAAAATCTTGCCCCTTAAGAGTTTATTTGCCCCCCAGACCTCAATACCTGGCTACGGGCTTAAAGTATCCCACTTTAGCCAGGGCAAACTTTGCTGGCTCAATACCGACATAGAAGAGTTTCCACCAATGTTCCCATTAAAAAAATTTTACACTGACCGAATTTTTGTTTTAGTGAGCGTGATTATTTTAAGGCTAAGTTAGAAGAGTTCTAAATGAATTTTTGAATTATTAGAAGTATAAAATCTTATCAAAATACGAACAAAGTAGATATTTAATTCAAATAGCGTCTAAACGAGCTGTGCGATATGCTCAGAAGCGTTTTGTTTCGGCCCCCAAAAAATTTAATTGTTTTTACACTTTTAAATTTGAAATGTTGCAAGTGCGCGAGAATGCGATTTCACTGCATGAATGGTGTGGTGGTGCTGCGCATTCGCGCTCTTTGGAGGGAACGTTGGTTTCCACCCATCGCCCAGCTCAACAGTGTTATAGAACCACCACGCTTAGTGAAATAGACGACAACAACATCAAAGCAATATAGTTTGGTTTCCTCGGCCAGTTTGGTTTCCCCTACTCTTTTCCTGTGAGTGAAGTGATGCTCCAGTTTCCAATCATTAGCAGCTAGCAGCTTATGACAGGATTATCGTTTACGCATGAGTTTCAAGTCACCAAATTAGAAGAAATTTGCGCTGTCCCCATTCGCCTCCCCTGATGCGTAGCGGGCGCAACGTGGGGTCTCCACGTGGATAGCTAGGGAAGGAGATTGGCGCAAATTTTTCGAACGGCCCCTGCGCGGTCCTTGATCACGCGCGCGACGACGATGCGCAATGGTATTGGGCATTTCGTGATAATTACAGCCCAGTTTATACAGTTGTACAAAAATTGTCGCGCCATTTACACAATAACTCTTGCAACATGAGGGGTACTATGAAAAGGTGTTGCTGAGGGCATATTTGTTTAGGAGAGACTTTGCATTACAGTCTACCGCAAGCACAGTCAAGCGGCAATCACTATACCTGAAAAGGAGGGTTATGTTTTGCGATGTCAGTTTTCCAAAAAGACAGGACGGACGATATTTTTAGTATATTTCAGCCACAAACCCTTACAAAGCTATCAAAGTTAACATCATATCAAGTTCATTTACCATGGTATATCGCAGCATGTTTGCCACGAAGCAAACAGCGCCTATTACGAATAATAAGTAACCGACTTTCTACAGTATGTTGCCTTATCAAAATAACAATAACAAGCCTAACGGCAACAGTGCTGCTAATGGTTATATTTTTGACAATATTGTTTTCATTAGATACCAATGAGAGCAAACAGATAAGTCCATCAAATTAGTCGTGAAGTAGCTGAAGAATTGATTTCTGTATCATCAATTTCGATCACAGTATAGTTTCACACAAAGCGACCCATACCACAGCTAAAATAAACCACTAAAGTAAGGAACTTTATCCAACAACTTGTCTGATTTGATGAAACATGAAGCGTCAAACTAAGGTACCAACCAAAAGTACCTATAGCTTGCTGAAAAACAATCACGGAAAGCCGTGTAAATGCAATTTTAGAAAACAAGTTTTAAAATGATATACAGGAATGCGATGATTACTGTGTATTGGAATGTTCGCTGGTAGGCGCATATATTGCCATATTGGTGTGGGAAGGAATCTCTTTTCGGTGTCGATGACAAAACAACATTGTTGATCCTTACCCAACTCCCCAGTCATTAAAACCATTGCAATATGAAGTATTTATCGATGCAATTTGTTTCGAGTGACTCGAACCATAAAGCGCAAAATTAACGGTGAATCAATGCACAGGGTATTCACTTGGACAAAATTCTTTGGCACTAGAAGCATCGTCGTCATAGTTTATCACTGTTTAGTCAAATGATAAAAATCCTTGTTTGAAAAGCTGATATTTATAAAATTTTTAAGCGAAAACTTTTTTTTCTGACTGAATGCACTTCACATTGGCCAGACGTTAGAACTTGGTTTAATGGTAATTTAATTGCTCAAGAAGCCTTGAATATGAAAACGCAAGAATTTGTGCGGAATACCAGATATCCCATTGATTCTTTTTACCTGTATGACAGTCTGTCTTCTTTAGTTATTTTAAGTTCTTTTCTCGGTGGTGGGACCTTATTGCAGGTTGACCAAATCCAACCTCAAAGTGCTCTACTAGTTAAATGCTGGCAGTCAAGTAGTCAGGCCGCATGAAATAATGAACTTACAAAATATACTTGACCTCACGACCTCGGAGCAGTTTAGTTTCATTGGCGAGAATTTTTAATTTTTACGATGCCATAACCAGGCTTGAACCAGTGATCAACACGCTTTTCTCTTCGGTGTTTTTCAAGCTATTGTGAATGATTTTATATCATCGCATGATTAAAAAATGAGGTGCACTTGTGAGAAAATTTTCTAGTGTGAGACTTTAGCTTTTCGGTGTGCCGTACTCCTGAAGAGGCACCTCTTAACTGCTTTTGCAGGGTTTTTGACTTTAACTTTGTGATGAAAAAATATCTTCTCTGCGTTATCGTAGCGCCACTCGAAGGCATTTGTAGCGCTCATGAGAGCAGTTACATCTTCATGAAAGTCATTTTACAATTTCACTTCAACGAAATAAGGTGTGTACGACATACTCCACAAATAATTTCCAGTAGATTCAATTGATATATTCCAAGCGCATCTTCTACGTTAGAGTTATGCAATTACAAACGTTTGTAACTTTGAAAAGCAAATACCGTATTTATTCGATTGTCAGCCGCACTTGTACATAGGTTACCTCAGTGGCGTTGCCAGCCCGAAATTTTGGAGGAGTCCAAATCTTTTGACTTTAAACGAGAAACACTATTTTGTTTGGAACACCGCCTCTCAAAAGCCAAGAGACAAGATATGCTAGAAATTTGGGGGGCGTGTCCCCTCTTCCCCCGGCTACGCCTGTAAGTTACCTAAGCCGCTGAGATACTTTCGCGTGCTAGCACGTTTCTCGTTTAAATTGGCAACCCTGGTAATGATGATTCACTATCACAACTGCCCTTGGCTCATCATAATCGCTCGTGTGACGAGTGTGTACTGTGCACGTGACGCTAATAAGAACCAAGAGAGAATGCGAAAAGAGAGGTTGGTCAACAAAACGTAGCCAAGGAAAGACTCTAATAGGCGTGATGATAATTAAGGTAAAGAAAAAAATGTAAGCCCCACGATGTGATGAAACAAACATTGTAAGCCCCAGCTCACAATCGAATAAGACGGTAAGATCCAGGTATTTAAAAAACCTAAGATTATATATACCTAAATTTCAAGAAGTTGCAAACCATTGTAGCCTCTTCCGTTCCCCATCCATTTGCACAAATTGTTCCCCAAATATTTGCTTCACTGTTGTAAACTTCTACAACTCCTTTAGTGCACGTTCGGTCCATACAAGACAAACGTAGATCGCCCTGAAGAAAAACCGTAACCCAGTTACAAACAGCTCTTTTGAACGATCGAAATCTAACGTTTTGCTAATTGAGGTTTATGCTCACGTTTCAGGTAAAATAAGCGCAATAATCGTGCGGCGAAAAAACTATCTGTTGATTTGATGTTTAATACACATCGTAACAATTTTCACATAGGTCAATTTTGAAACGGAAAAAATAAAAATGGATGATGTGTTATTTTAGTTGACAAAAAAGATGAAAATAGTGATATATTTTTCAAAACATTTGCTACTCATCAGAAGTCAAAGTCCAGTTTTAACAAAGCTTGAAATGGAAAAAGTCACGGTAACTCACAAAACGTTTACATGTGTAATCACTGAGATTCAAAGGAAACCGCTAAATTAATCAGAAAACAACATAAACAACGACAAATAAAACTAGTAAAAGCTAGCCAAAGCAAGTTTTCAAGGTAACTCCAATTAGTAAATACAAAATAAGAACAGTGAACTTAAGCGCTTTGGCATGCATACTCACTGTAAAACTACCTTTTCCTCTCCAAGGCTTTGTTTCATGAACAGTGGACGATTCAGTACTAAGAACCAGGCTGGACGCCGTGGTGGTGCTTCTTACTGTAGGTGTTTGTGTGGGCTTCTCGCCAAGGTCGTATATAATAATACGTCTTCCCGATGGGACTCTTCCAAATGAAACTGCGATGTTGCCGTTTAAAAGTGGAAACCAGCTATTGCCATGTGCGTGTGTGTGGCCTCTAAATATTGAATTGAGGAGTTTATATAAAGAATGTGGAATTCTGATGCGACCGACTAAAGATTTTTCTTTGTTTCGACTTCTTCGCTGAACGCGCGCAGGTGAGAAGCCTCCGGAAACCATTCGATGACTTGGATGGTGGTGATGTCTTCTGTCTGTTGCAACTCAAGTTTAGTGAAATTAGCACTTTCAGGTACATGGTGCAATGATCGAATTTTATCGTATCAGAAGTATTTCACATTAAGCACTGGTTCTTAAAACGTAACTTTGCAATAGTAGACCATTGTATCATAGCATTAGGCTTACTTAGTTTAAAAACGTGTAGATTACCATAACCACATATGAAAAACGTTGCTTTGTATTCACATTATTTCAAAACTCAGTTTTATGAGCCATTTGGACTGAAGTGTCAATAGTGTCACAACATGCTTGGATTACTCACTAGCAAATTAAAAGAAACTTAGATTACTGATAGTCGTGTTGTAAAATATGGAAACTAGTTTTTGCTAGGAACTCAAACAAGCATCGAAAAGCTGAATTACATAACGAAACAAAGCAGAGTCGCATAAAACCATTTAAAATTTTCCATTAGGCATTTTTAGACTACCTGCTAAACAACTTAATTTTCAAAACTCTAAAGCTTGATGTGAACGCAGGGCGTTACAGCGAGAAAGAAAAGTCTCTGAAAATCGCTTCAGCAAGTATATTAAGCCAGCGTAAGAATATTTTTGAAGCCTTCTAATTACGCTGCGCTTAATGAGAAATTACAGTATTTGTTACCGGCTATTACAAAACTACCTGTTCCAAATAAGTGAACCTGCGAAAATTAAGACGATTTTTGTGTGTTCCTCAAGTTTGACTAATTTGAAGATTGCGCGAAGTTTCATTTTTCAAACGGCGCGACAACAAAGATCATTTAGCGTAAAAGTGCCCGTTTATGCAGTTAGGGACTAGGAATTCCTAATAGAGCTTCCCTATATAATCACTGCCGCAAATTTTAGTGATCTACAAATAGTTAGTTGATCATGCCACACTACATGTATTATTTATAACTAGTAAACAAACGTTTTGTCATAGTAAATATCCTTAAGGAAAGTTTTCGTGGATGTAAAAGAATCAAACGATGATTCTTGTAATTTGACCAATGAATTTAAACCTTATTTAAGTTAAATTTTGCGCTTGGCATGCTCCTGGTCCGATCATATTTATTTTCATATCAAAAATTCGACTTTATTCTACAAAAGTACCTGTGTAAATGAATTTCAAAGCTACTTTTCCGCAAGTTTTCACTTGGCAATGAAAACTACGTCTGCTTTTTTCTTTCAGCCAATCTTTTATTAAGGAAACGAAGTGATTGGAGATGTTTGGCTTTCTCATGGTAGTAACCCCCCAAATCATACTGTTGGAGAGACTGGTCACTCCGGTCTATAGTGTAAAAATATATAGTGCATTTTAACATTTTGTGACTCACTCAATCGTTTTCAGTGAGAAGATTAAATGATTCTGACTCTTGTGCTGCACATTTTATCCAATATTCTCAATAGCAGATTATCTTTATGAGACGTCCAAAATGTCAATCGCGAAAAGCGTTTTGCGCACTGGGTTACGCGTCAGTGATAATATTGTTTTCAAAACGTTTAACGTAAATAATAATTCGTTTTAGAATCCGTTACATAGCAACGGAAGAAACAGTTTCTGTTCTGAAATGTCCTCTTCGAAATGATGCTCTGTGGAACAGGGTTTGATATTTTCAAAAAAACTTTTTGAAAGCAAAATCCTTTCTTGTGTCATATCCAACGACTTTCGTTAATGCGTTTTAATATACCTACTTCGGAACAAGAGAAAAATACAGCGTNATACGCCTTATACGATAAAAATTTTTTGCAACGTTGCGATGCTGTCGTTNCCTTTGCTACCTACGTTTAGAAGCGGAACATAGTTTTATAGAGATTGAAAGCAAGAAAAACATACCCTCTCTTTGGATGTTTCTTCTATCTTTTGCGAGACCGTTTCGTACTTGTGCCGTTGACGATTCGACTGACCACACCAACATGAGCAAAACACAGAGCAGTGTTGAAGCTGTCTTTGTCATTGTGAGATTTTGCCAAGCGATGTGGTTCTAATGCCACTTTAAACAATTAGCAATGCTCATAGAAGTCCACCTGCTTCACAAAATGAGCATGCAAAAGGCTGATGATACAGAGATTTATATAACGACCTAATTTTCAGCGAGAAATGCCTGAAGCTCATTTAAAAACTTGCGCGCTCACAACTCCAATGCTGACGGCTTTCCGAGATAGTATCTAGTGCTTGTATGCAGGATTATTGCGAGGTCAGCAAGACTTCAACTGACATGTTAGCCCCCAACAGTTACCACAACCTTTTGGGCGGTCAGAATGAGAAGCGCAGCCTTTAAAACTGCTCGAGCGTGACGGTTTTTAAATCATTCTTCTGCTTGAAAACATTCCACATCGCTGACTGCCCGATGTGAGCGCTTTTTGGTTACCATCCACAGATCAGACTAATTGCTGTTTTCCTGAAACCCGCGCTTACGCTAAGTAGCGCACATGGCGTTGCACTTTTGAAACAATATCTGTTTTATATCAAGAATGACGAGCGAATCGTAATGTAAACAAGCGATGGCACAAAACGTCGAGACCAATTACAAGGATACAATCGCTAATCCAATATGCTGCCTGAACCTCTGGTGCTTGCAATAATGTAGCACTGTGCCTTGCCTCAAACATCTTTTCGTTCGTTTGGGTAGTTTTCAGCACCAAGTGGTATTCATAGCCATGTAGAAAAAATATGAGAGACATAACGTATTGCCTCATAGTAAGATAATAATATGTTTTGTTTATGCAACCCAATTTGAGGTTTCCGCATTTGTTTATTAAAAATCTTAGTTTTTAAGCAAAACCAGTTTCAGAAAACCAAGTTTCACAACTCACTAGCATTCAATCATTAAATTTTGTACATAGCCCTCAACGGATTATGGTAGAAACACTTAGCCTACATTGTTATAGAGTTCTCTGTAAGAGATTCTCACAGCTCAAATAAATCCTAAAAGTAACTTTAAGCACTAACTTGGAAATCAGTGTATTCCTGGATTAGCAGTGGCGTAACTAGAGGTTTGATCTAGGGGGAAATCTTAGCTGAAGGGGACCCACTGACGAACAATTAGAAAATAGTTGAAAAATGACAGCGAACCTTGATGCAGATGTCTATACTAAAACCCGAAATCACAGGAAAAAAATCCGAAAAACACAAAAAGAACAGTGTACTAAAAACCAAAAGAATATTAAACACCGCAATATAAACCAAGTGAGGGCCCTGTTTTTACACATAGCTTGCCTAGCTTGAAGGAGGGCGGTCCGCACCCCTGCCCCCACGTCAGTTACGCCACTGTGGATAAGACCTGTCAATCAAGATTGCCCTTTTCCCAGTCAAAGTGCTTTACGTAAGCTGATCATACGACGCGTAATGTCTTGGCGACGACATTCGCTTTCGAGCGATTTCAGAACACAGGACTTCTACATTTGACACTAGGTGTAAAAAGCGTCAACCGAAGAGATAAACGTCAACCGAACAATCAACCGAAGACCCAGTAGGAGAGAACAACCACGCTTGCGGGAAAGACTATGCTTGACTTTTTGCAAAATAGAAAATAATATCAACAATCTGCATATTTTCAAAACATTTTTACGTTAGTTCATGACCATGTTAACAGCATTCAGCCTTATAAGCTGCGAGTAAACCAAGGTACTTGGGCCTCTTCTTCAACCACTAACAACAATAAAATGTCAATCTTCGATGCAAGTAAATAGGGTGTTAATGTTAACACACGCAGCTCAGCATGCTGGATTCCTGTATGTTCGTTGGCTTTTTGCAAAACTCCGATAGGACTAATGCAATCAGACGGTCTTGCGCGATAAGCTTTCCAGTTTCTTGCTAAATAATTGGATTTAAAGAAAAAAGCTTTATTTCCAGTTATTTTTTCTCATTGAGAAAGTCACCTGCAAGGAAGAATTAAACTAAACGTTATAACAGAAGACGACTGCCTGAACGCTAGCATTTGTTTACAGTAAGAGAGTGCTTGCTTGACACCAGCCAAATGAATAAGCATTAAGCAACAACAACAACGTTCGTGAAACCTTTGCAAATATTTATCTCTTTTGGTCTTTCACGACAATCATTACATTACGCTTGTCAAAACTAGGTCTGTTTCGCCTCATTCAAACTTGCTCTGCTGCAGTTGTCCGAATCTACAGCTTGTTTATCCAACATGATGGACAAAATCGTTTGTAAGAAGTAGAACTGTTTCGTGCAATTTTGCTGCTATTTTGACCAGCTTTGCTTTTCTGTTTCACTGATGTCAGCGAATTTTGCTGAAGTGTTGCCTGAAGCTATGGCAACAATTGGCTGTCGCCATCGAAATCTGGCGTCACCACTGTACAGTGTGAAAGAAAAAACACAATCGAAATCAGAACGTTTTTTTTCTGCCAACTCGATTGACAAACCTTCTTCTAATGTTATGTCATTCTTGAAAAAACATTAATTTTCTTAATTACGTTATTTTCCTTTTTAATAAAACCATGGTTGCTTTGAACTATCGGCAAAACGCATCTTCATAATCAGAAATGCTAAACTGTTAATTTGAAACTTTCTTATGTGATCATAGATTCAAAAGCGAAATATTTGAAACTCAAATGCATCCACTGTTTCATGCTGATGTAAGAATTGATAAAGTATTCAGCAAAACCTCCAGCTGTCGGTAAAATCACAAGATTTGCCGCGTCAGCATTATCAAGACATTTTTTGCACAAGTGCCAAATTACTCAAACTCGTACTTCTGCCTTAAGTTCACAAAATGCACCTATAAGCGTGTTTCGCCCAATACATAGGTCTCAAGCATAGCAAAGTTACTACATTCTTAGTTGATTTTTATAATTGCAAATCGAACTGTCTACAGTGTAAGAATTCGGTTCCGCACATCATTAAAATATATACATTAGTTGAAGTAACGCTAACAACAAATTCTTATGTAGCGTACTTCTGCACAAGTGTTATTTTTTCACCTGTTGAGAAAAATAAGTAGTTATCGATGCATGAAAATATGTGCCAGTTTTAACAAATTGCGCTATTACCATCAAACACCAATCACAGTGTTCTATAAAACACATATCATAGTGTTCTATCACCAACGGGAAATTACTTTAGAGCAGGGGTCTCAAACGCAAATTACTCCGTGGGCCACATGAGGATTTACAAGGCAACCCACGGGCCGCATTATGACGCTGACGCAACAATAGCGGTACCAGAACTTTATTTTACATCTTATTTCCTGCGAAAAGTATCACAAATTATATACGCAAATCATTTCTGGCCGTCTCTACGTTCGTATTAATCAATTCGAGCCGGCTAGGGAACTTGTTCACTCGCTAGTTGAGCACTTTTAAACACCGGCGAATAAAATAACGTCAGTGCTATTCATTTCATTCATTTTCAGGTCCGCTTTTCCTCTAGGGAAGGTTGCGGGAGGAACATCCATAGGAGAACTTGGAATACCTCACGGTCAACAGCAATTTCAGATAGTTCTGTGGACTCCAGAACAAGACGGGACCAAGCAAGTTCGGAGATGCAGTTGCTTCACCTAGGCCTTGGACCACATCTGGGTCGCTTTCCCGTGTTGGGTTTAGCCAGCAGGGCTTGCCTCACCTGTCTTTCGTTGGGCATTCTGGATATATGGCCGAACTAACGTAACTGTGTTCTCTCAATTAGGAGTGGTTTGACATTCAGGGCTCTACGAATTTCACAGCTGCGCACTTTGTCGCGAAGTGTCACACCAGGGGCGTAACGAGGGGAACACAATGCCCCGGGTGCCGAATCACTGGAGAACGCCGAAAAGTCGCAACAATGTCGCAAGTTTTTTCTTCAATGCACTACATTTACTCCCAAAATACCTTACCACAGGTTCAAATATGGAGGCGCCAAACTTGTTTCTTGCCCGAGCGCAATCTAACCTCGGTACGTCCCTTTGTCACACCGTGGACTCTTCGCCGAAATCCCATCTTTGGTGCTTGCACCTGAGTGAATATTCTTTTGGTCATTACCCAAGATTCATGACCATGGGTAAGGATCGGAACAAAGACCGATTTGAAAACAGACAGTTTTGCGGTGTTTGAAAGCTCCCGTTTTGCTGCCACAGAGCGACAAAGCTCACGTAGAAATGCGTTAGCTTTACCAATCCGTGTATCACGCTCCTCGCTCCGCCTTCCGTCACTCGCAAATACCACCTCTAGGTACGTGAACATCTTCACCTGCTGCAGTGTATTGCCACTCACTTGCCGCATACACTGCCTTGGGTTTGTAGAGAGACATAGTACCTCGGTATTTTTAGTGTTGATTTTCATTCCGGCTCGGTCGCACGCAGCAGAAAGCCGATCGAGTGCATGCTGAAGACTGCTGAGAAGATGCTAGCAGTATGAAATCGTCTGCAAAAAGTAAACGGTTGATCCTGCAGCTCCCGACTGTGACACCCTCGTCGACTCGGCAGAGACTAACTATCCAATTCATGTAGACCAGTGGTTCTCAACCCCGGTACTGAGGGCCGCATTCGGCTCCCAGGCACCCTTTGTGCGGCCTTCAGCAGTCTTTCAATAAAACATTTAATATTTTGTGTAACAGACTTCATTCTGCTGTGAAACAAAATGTGTCAATTGAATTGTGTTAAAAAATTTTACTGAGGATCTCTAGCAAAATCGTAAGTCTGGATTTGGCTCCCTTCAGCGGAAAGATTGAGAACCACTGATATAGACTATGAAAAGGAGCGGTGACAGTACACATCCTTGTCGGAGTCCAACACTAACGGTGAAAGGTCGTGATTTAACTCCTGACACGGACACAAATTTCTGAGTAGGAATACAGTGACTTGACGACCAGTAACAGGCTGTCGCCAACACCGTACTCACGCAACACTCCCAAAGCTTTTCACAAGAGACCCGGTCGTATACTTTCTCGAGGTCGACAAAGCTGTGAAGATGTCTTTAGCATACTCCCAAGATTTCTCATAATTTTGCTGGAGAGCGAAATGTGGTCTGCAGTGCTACGGCCGGGACGAAAACCGCACTGGGTATCGTTCAGCTTTGATTCAATTATTTCGCGGCATCTTTTTTCAAGGCACTTGGCAAAGTAAATGTTAATTATTTGAAGATTCCCAAAAAGCATCGCGGGCCGCACGAAAGGCCCTCGCGAGCCGCGTGTTTGAGACTCCTGCTTTAGAGCGTATATGTGAAAAAGTTTCAAATTTATCTTCCACAATTACTTGAATGACAACGGTGCCAACTGCTACAGAAGAAATTAGCACCACTATATGATTATCAAAATGAAACTTATTTGAAAAATTGCTGGAGAAAAAAGTTAAGCACGAGTGTGTGTTTTTAGAAAACACCATACTGTAGATCAGAGGTGCGTAACTATGCAGCACCGCCGGGCCAAATGCACATAACTAGACTGGTCCGCGGGCCACAGCTATATATGTCAAGCTCTGCGGGTTAGACAACTTGCTGGCCACTCGGGGAAGATGGGCAACACCCTTCAAAACCTGTAATGCTTGCTTCAAAATGTGGATATTTCCGCGGACCACAAACCTTAAGCTCGCGGGCCATGAATTGCACATCCCTGCTTTAAGTCATGTGCATTACATGTTTGAACTTAGACACCATTTTTTTCGGAGACGAAAAAGTTCAAACATTCTTTTCAAGTATTTGTGGTCGCGGATGATACTTGGCGCGTGCGAAACGTACCGAAAAATTTTGGGAATATGTCTTTGCAGAAAATAGGCGTTTACCACACGAAAGATCCTCTTCTATACCTGTCGACGAAAACATGGCACAAGATGTAAGAGCGTGCAATCAGTGCAAGCTAAGGGTGTTTTCGCTAACACACGAACCCCGAAAAATGCCATATATACTTACGTAACAAATTTTCGCTTATTTTGAAAAGCTTTTGCCGAATTTATTTTGTTTCTTGATATATTATTACAGCAAAAGCAAAATCAAACTATTGTACAAAAAGTGAGACGGAATTTACTTTTCTGAGATATTCTACTGAATTTTTTAAAGTTGTGTTTATAACAAAGCGTTTTCTTGTAGGAAAGTTCCAAGGAATATTTAACATAAAGCATTCACTGTTTCAAACGGGTTTTGGATACGAGCACCTTGCCCAAGCTGAAGCTTCCTTCAGCTGTTAGTAAAAACAGTTGATCAACACGATCAACAACACATGCGACAAGACTAATTATCTACAGCAGGGGTGTCAAATATACGGCCCGTGGGCCAAATCCGGCCCGTTGCGTGGTTGGATCCGGCCCTAGAGATGATTTTGTGAAATAAAAACTTCTTTGTTTGCTTGAGAAGTCTATCCAGTTATACTTCAATAACTGGTGACTATAGATTTCAATCTTGCAACCT
>JGI24158J21664_10000150_pt1 | contig 49148 bp, 25 predicted proteins | sample Ectturendosymbi3_FD_21664 | JGI IMG/M metagenome (IMG submission 21664) | reverse complement strand
TCTATTGCAGTGTGGACGCTAAAAGTCCAAACCATTTTGTCTAACCGGCCCTAGGTACGAACAGCCTGTTATGAATGTGGTCTGTTATGAACGGGTCACGCAACCCTTGCGCTATGCACAAGCACGTGTTTCAAGCTTGTTACTGAACTGAACCAAGGATTGAACAGCGCCAGCACATAGTAAGCTTTGATGTGAAGCGCGATTACAACCAGGGACGTTTACACGGTGGTGTTTGGAAAACCTTGCCAAGCATTGGTGGCAGAAAAAATCTGACCATCTTTTCCTCACGTTTTCTGCTTACAGTAACACTCAAACACATAAAGAACATTAAAGGCAGGTTTAAAAGCCTCTAACTTTTTACTTGTTTCAAGTCCGAATATTTGACGTTTCTCAGCTTCGTGACAACACAGCTGGGCCACGAGGTACACAACCGTTGTTTGCCGCACAGCTGGGCACTGCCGCCAAATTTGACGAATATTTTTCCTTAAACAGGTTTGATCTCTCACGCCTGGCGTCCCGTTACAAAGGATCGGTTTATCTGTTCGGTCTGACTAAGTTGACTGTAACGGAAAAAGGCGAAGTAAGCGTCGTTTCCAGGCCATCTTCCTAAGTCTGCCGTGGGTCGTGCGTATGCCGTATACATGGTAGCAGAAGTGGAGTTAAATTAAGCTGTTCAGTAAAAGCACAATTAGCGGAGGACGATGGATTCACTCGTGGGCTGTCTTCCGCTGTATGAAGTGAGTCGCTTAAGCGAACTGGTTGGTGCTGGTTTTGTGGCCAACACTGCGATTCCGCGACAGAAGCTTGGTGTTCGTGAATCATCTAAACGCGAGCGATTCACACCGATAGTAAGGGATTTTGTATGCGATCAACCACTCTAGTTCAAGCACGGCCTACCTCAACGCTTGAAGGTTTGGCTGCGTTTGATATCACCACGTCAGAACGATTCACTTCGGTCACCACCACAGTACATTGTTTTAGTGTGTTGCAGGCCTGTAGCCAGGTTTTAAGGTTTAGGGAGGCAAAATTTGTTTCTAAGTTTGGAAACACCTATGCTTTTCAAAACAAATGTTTCTGGGCACAAGAAAATTTGGAGGGAACAAAATAATTTGGGAGGTACTGTCCCCGAATGCCTCCCGTGGCTACCGGCCTGGTGGGTTGTATTCGACCTTCAACGTTTGTGCATTTACCCCAGTCACTTGCCAGCAAGCGAGGACGCAAAGGGTGTATGTGCAGGGGGCATCCACGCACTAGGCCACCCTAATTCAGAACATTAACTAGATCTCGGCTTTTCATTATATTCGTGTTATGCCATGATGCTGCACAGGCTGAGAGACACTGAACGGAATAATTCCAACCAAGGGCGGTTCACAGGATATGAAAAAGAAAAACCTATTTAGCAAACTGTTTAGATCAGCTATGTCCATACGTATAGCCAAAATAGTGTTATTCACCTAAAATCGAACGTTTTGGCACCCGCAACATTTTGGGTTGGCTACGCCATTGGCTATGTCCAACCCGCGGCCCAGTCAAAGGTTTTGTGCGGCCCACTGTTCGCTGTAGTGTAAGTACCCTACATACTGACAACCTGTCCTTATTTTGTTAATCTTGAATTTGACATTTTTAAATGCAGGTGGGTTTTAGTGCTACTTTATCACGTCTTTTGCCATTGCAGCTGGGAATTCGAACGCTTTCAGTACACTACCTTAAGCTAAATTAGTTTGCTAAGATAAAAGTAAGCCATTCAATGTGCGGCCTTCAATAATATGTCATTCAATGTGCGGCCCTGGTCAAGATAGTGACATAATTTGTGGCTCAGCAAGTCATTTGGGATGGACACAGCTGGCTTAGATAAAACTGTTTTCGCAGGTACGTTTCTGACAATAGCACAGCAAGAAACGTTTTTCAACTCTTAAGAACCTAATGTTTCTTCAATCGTTCTCTTATTCATGAAACGTGGCCGTACGTTGTCCTGGCAGTAAAGATGAAAAAGCTCATCTTTTTCTTCAAGTCACTTATCTCATTTAAACAATTTAAATCATATACTCATATACAGTACAATCAACCCAATTAACTCACATACAGCAACACAAAATTTTTGCTTCCGTTGATGCAGCCTTAGCCTCGATATCCCAAACCTATTTATTTTATTATCAAACGGTAGGATTTCGCTTATTTTAATTGCAGACCTGCAGTATTTACACCAAAAGGCATGTCCCGTTGCATGTTGTGTCTAAATACAAGAGCTTGTTTCTTCGTCGTCGTAGCTTATGTGAGTGAAAGTAACCGCGAACTCGCTGATTAGAATGTGTCAATTGCAACAAAGTATGGTTGTAGAGACGTGGGTCTAGCTACAGTTATGTTCTGACTGTCAAAATTCGGATTTTGCAGATGCTTCCCACAGAGTATTATTGATTTCCAGACCATCTCCAACAATCAAAATTGGTTTCGTCTATCTAGAACAGCTAGAAACAACACAGACATCCAGTTAAACGATAGGAGACATTTTGCATAGTGGGAGAAACCTCTTTCAATGGTGTAAAGAGACTCTAATTGATTTTATTATTAGGATTGAACTAATTGTTGAGTTGTTTTAAAGGAAATTTATAGCTTTCTTCTAAAATCAATACCACGCAAATGTCACTTCATGCCGCCCAAACAACTTGCAAAACAATATCAACAGTCTTTGACTGGAAGCCTACACTATCTAGTTTTAATTTGGTAGGCTACTGCCAAGTAGAAAAAACAACTGAAACGGCAAAGTAAAGCCTTGGTGACAGCAGTGACGTAACAACACAACTCTTTAAACTCAAAGCAGTCAGCGAAAGGCAAACTTCTACTACGCAATACTGCATAGAACTTTTTCCAGTTATTTGCCGACGCTTTACGACAGCCCTGCAGGCTGTCAGCAGCTGCAGATCGTATTTGTTTTCTTTCCACTACGTTCTAGGAACGACTTTGTTTTGTTGGATGTGCCATGGAAGTCCGCATTAGCTTGACAGCTAGCTGCTTCTAGCTTTCAAGCTAATTAACGACCAACAAATATAGGCTGCAGTTGCACTTTAGTAAGATAATAGAAATAACATTAGATCTTTCTCTTTCTGAACCACGAGTTTTTAACCTGAGGTCCATGAAACCCAAAGGGTTCCGTGAAGATGATTTAAGGGGTCCATGAATGTGATTTAAAGGGTAAATAGACTTTTACGACATTTCAATTACCACTACGATGATTAACACCTAGTTTCAATTATTTTGTGCAACTTTTTTTCTTGAGGGGTCCGTAACCTTTATTGAATGTACTAGGGGCTCATGACCAAGAAATGTTTAAAGAAACGCTGTTCTAAAATTTGGTCCGTTACTGCTTGCCTGCTTTGTCCACTGAAATTTTGTCGCTTTGCCTCATGAGGAACTACTTTTCTTACACAAAAGGACATAAGCTTGACAGCGACAGGTACAGGCGTAACGCTCCATTTCACTTCTTGAGCAAATTTTTCTTCAAATGATCATTATTTATCGCTCAGCCTAATATACGTGAGCCCGCTTTATACAGTAACAAGACGCGCGTGAAGCTGTGCAAGTCGACTGATATCTAAGCCAATGTGACAGGGCTGTGGCAGGTAAGTAGTTTGTGTTGTATTTTCATCAACATTAACGCAGGTGACAGTGTTTCAATAGACGAGAGAATAGTCACCAGAGGACAGCAGAAAACGGCGGAGCAAATAGAGGAAGAGTGAAAAAATTATCACGCAGTGGATTGTTATTGCGGGAACGAGCAGCCCTATTCTTCAGGCTCTTGCAAGTGATGGATATTGTAACTTCCATATGCTTTCCTTCCACCGGGCCATGCACTGAGTGCGCAGATTTCGCGCGTTCATTAGTTTCAGCGTGTCCGGCAGGGCGTGACGACTGACAAGGCGGATACCACGTGCTGCGGCTTATCGTTTGTAAAATATGATATCGCACCCAGGTACCCCGAGAGTTCGCGCGCCGTGGACTGCCGCATTTGCCAGCACGGGCTCCTGTTCAAGTTAGTTGTCTAAGCAGCTTCAAATAGGTCACGTGACACAAACGCAGGCAAAGGACTGCTTACGATTGGTCGTCGGTCATTGCCCGTGGCTTCGCGGCCTCGAGGGCTTCCTGGCGCTTTTCGTACATGTACATGTCCGCCTTCGAGAAGCTGTGCGACCGGCGCTTCAGCCCGGGATCGTCGGTGGTGAGGTAGCCGTACCCTATCGGCGACAGCAGACCTGCGGAACAGTAGGGAACCGGTTCGAAATCGAATCACTCGACACTGCGCATCGACTGTCCACAGCGAGCAACTGCTGCTGCAGCCGACGCCGGGTCTGGTCGGCATTAGACTTCGGCGATGCCCAGAAGCCGCAATCTTTGCTGCAATCAGAAACGACAGGGCAATCGAGCAAGGCCGCTCAGGGTCAGATTTATATTACGGACTAAACCTCCATGACCCTGATAAAGGGATTCAGCGAGTGCCGCTTAATCGGCTCAGGGTCGTGGGCCTTGTTCTTTCGTTTCAATTTCAATAAAGAATTTTTCTGCGAAACGCGTTATCAGTTTTAGGGGGGAAAAACAAACAAGAGTCTTGTGCTCCTTCCACTCCTGGTGTGCTCGTTGACGCTGGATTTAGACACTCAGGGAAGGCTTCGAACAAGGTTTTTGTTTGTTGCTCAACAATTGTCCGCGGAAGAAGGAAAAAATGGTTTCCGAAATTCGTTACTCAAAAGTCGGCAACGGTCACGTCAAGCAACCAAACGCATAACGGAGTTGCGCAAAAATGCACACATTTGCCGATTCCAAGTTATGATTTATGATTCATGGTCGGTTGCAAATCCTCCACTGAAGGTTTACGACTATGGCTGCGGTTGTGCATGGCGTGCTGTGAACCAGTGTATTTTTAAGGCGTTTTAAGAGACCGAAACAGTCTCTCAAATTTTTCCCACAGTCTCTCAAAATTCAGCAGAACCTCCTTTTGCTACCGCCATCAGAATACACTAAAAGCTTGCTTTACGACCATCACAAAATTTATATAGAATAGTTGCGGCCTTTTAAGCTATCTTAGCAGTCAGCAAGGTCAAACCTTGAAAAACCCTGCTTTGAAAGATCAAATATTCCAAATGACCAAATACTGTTAGTATGCTGATTATTTGGCGCAACTGACGATACAGCGCCATACACAGGACGGGATTTCTTGCAGGGTTGCCGCAAGCGGTAAGCAGATGTAACCTGATGGTTTGGCAAAAATCTGAAACAATAGCGCCACCAAGCCAATGATAAATCCCACGCAATGGAGTGTTGGAAAAAACAATTGGCAAGATTATCGGTTCGCTTCGCATTCAGATGTTGCTTCACTTCTTTTTTTTATCATACAACAAAAGCAGGTCATCATTGTCCATGCGAAAATGAATTTGTTGTGCCTTGGAGGAAGGGAAATGAAATGTTAGTGTCGCATTTGGTTTACAACTGACATATGACCAGCGTAAACGTTTCAGAAATCTGACGTGAAACAACCGTGTATCTAAAACTTCCTAACTTTTCTAAATATCACTTCGATTTTGGATCAATATGTACTGGTGATGACACAATAACATGACTTGAAGGGACAGTAAATCAACTACTGCACCACAGTTTTCTTTGCAGAAAGGGTTTTCCGCGGACAAATTTCACCTCATCTGGAACAGTGCCTCCAGATCGGCAAGGCGAAACTGCATCAGACAGGGAGATGGCGCAACGTACAGCTTTAATCCACTAGAAACATTTGTGAGTAATAGTCGATTACCATTCACGCATATGTGCGGTGAGTGTCGAACATACATACGACGGGTGACGAAAATGCAATCTCCAAACGCAAATTGGAGCTGCAAATAAATCAGGAACCAGCTACTCCCATTGAAACTTATTGCCAAAGAAATAGTTTTACACTCGTTTAAAGTATGTAGATATAGGCCAACCAGGGGCGGGTCCAGCCAGTAAGGTTACGGGGGCGATTTCAATATCATTTGGTAGTCAAGTCTCGTAACAGCTTCGCTACTGCAAGAGAGATAATGTATACTTCACTACTCTTGCCGTCACAAAGCAATGGACAGCAAAAACGGCCTTACATCCCGAATGTCGTTTTCCGAATTGTACAAAATTATGGTGAATAAAGTTACTTTCGTAGGTTTTAGTGCTGGCAGCCAATGGCATGGACTCCTAAAAACGCTTGAGATTTCATAACCCAACGTAACCTTTTTTGCCCATGCCACACCTAATCTCTTCTAAAATCTCGATTAGCCCCACGTGGTTAAATATAAATCTTATGATTCAAAAAGCGAAGACTATTCAGAGACTATTCGGTCAACGACTAGTCACGATGCAAAAACATTGAAAAGTGACAACAAACACTTCGCTCAAGAACAAAGTCAAGATCGATATCCGGCAAATCTTTGCGGCTCGTCGTGTGCGTGGTATCGATTTGCCCAGTGTCTCGTACAAACATTAAACGACTTGAAAACGAAACAAACAACCTCAGAAGCTTTAAATATTAGTCTGATAAGCTCTTCACTTGTTACTTATTGCGCATATATGACAAATTCTATTAAAATCAACGTATACAAATGTTTTTAGCCTCTTTATTACTTGAAAAAGATTTGGAATTGGCATGATTTTAGGCACATTTTTATAGCCGCGCACAAATACTTTTACAGTAAGTAACAACTAAGTTTACTTCAGCGCTGATGTTCAATATTTACAAACATTGTAGTTGCGTTACACAAATGGACTTATCTTTCCAAATGGACTTATTTTTCCCAAGTAAAAAAGCAGCGAGTTTCCACTTAGAGAAATTGGCTAGGAAAGCAAACCGCACCACTTCACTATTCAGAAACTACCAGTCTCTGAATGAAAGAAGACTTGTTTTTTAGCTTGTTCTGCAATCTGCAGAATGAGGCATGGATCTTTTCTGAAGCTCGTTCATGCAGATAGGGTTCAACATGTTAAAAAAGTGAAACAACTGCTTCTTAAAAGTTGTGGGAAAATAGTTACGTAAAACGACAGTAAAGTTTAGCGCAGGGGTGGGCGATTAAAATGGCTCGAGGGCCACTTTCAGAAGGGCGCGTTTAGTGGAGGGCAGTAAGTTTTAATTTGATCGTAAAATAAATGAAACAAAAACATTAATGGTACACAGAAAAGGTTCTAAGATAATTGGTTTTGAGCAATTAAACTTTATCCGGCGCAAGCAGTATTGTAACAAACGCAAACTCACACAAATTTCACATCTGAAGATATTTCCTGAAGCTTCTGCGGGCCACCGAAAATGCTGTGGCGGACTACATGTCGTCCGCCGGCCGCTAATTGCCCAGTGCCCGCCCGTGGTTTAGCGTATACATTCACGTTATTGAATTTAATAACAAAGGTGATTGGAATTCCAACTCCGCTCGCGTCAGCCTAATCTTGTTAGCATTCCCAGATTCTGATGAAAATACCAATTTTAATTTGCGTTTCATCGTATTGCAAAAGAAAAATTAACACGGTTTAATTTTACCATGGGTTTTGAGCTGTGGAGATGTTGCTGCTCGTGCGCAGTCCTATACAATCGTATGAACATAGCAAAACAAAACATCAAACCATCATTACAAACTTGGCATGCACAAAACAATTTTGGCAGATCGTACATATGCTGTACCTACCACCATCTCCTTTGTTAATGATGGCCGCCCGGTATTCTTCGTCTTCGAGAAAGTTTTCGTCGATTGTAAAAGTGGGGGTGACTTTTTCCCCCTTGTTCTCAGATGCTAAATCCTTGTTGCTCATCTTGCGTTTGAAGTTGCCGAAACTCAGCGAAGATTTTTTCGCCCGCAACGCAGAAAGATCAGGGCTGCTTGTTTCGCAGTGTCTAAGTTCTGCAAAAATAAAGTTGCGGCTGTCATTGTTGGCATCAATGAGCGAACACATTAACTCATATCTGCTTGGCTGTATAAGACTACCAATAACCAAGTTAATTCATAACAGCAAGCCGACATCTGATAACTGGCCAATGAACGCGCTGTGCTTCAAAAGATCTTTTTTGGGGGCGTATAAATACGCAACATAATAAACCAAAAACACTTGAAGCTGCACTACCGTAGCACTCTGCGAGGTTTTCAAAACCTGAACCACACAAATGGCGGTTCATCAAACGTTCTTTAAGTCGCGCAGCGCTCGGCAATCAACGACGGTTTATTTATATCCCAGTTGTTTGCTGCTAATAGCCTCACGTGGAGCGCGTGACTTTCGGGAGCACTTCGGAAAGGCAGACCACGCACTGCTCACCGGAAGGGCCAAGAAAGTTATCACTTCAGGCACTTACGAATTATTAATATATATGTGCACGTACAACGTACTACGTCGTGCCATTTCAAACATTAAGTCACGTGCAAGGAAAGCACGTACGGTGTGGCCAGCCGGGAACATAAAATCAAACATCTGTTTGTAACACAAGCGCAGGACAGTTGTCCCTGTGCAAACTAGACTAATATCCTATTTTTATTTACTTAAGTTTCTACAAAATCTTGGATAATTCTACTTGCTTTTACCCACGTATTGCTATTGCACAAAAGGAATGCTTTAAATGTCCCCTGAACTCCTGTCACAGCACACTGTGCAGATCCAGTCACACACGCGCAACACATTGCCTTTTGCGACTGTGCTGCTGCCGTAGGAGTGACCTCAGCACTTTCCGAAATCTTATCGCCGCCTCCAACAACATGGCGAGTTCGGAATAAACATTCGCGTAGCATCAACGCTGACCACCATGTTATCAGTGCAAAGCCTCATCCATTCACAAACCCCAATTCCTTTAATACACTGTACAGCTTCGCACGCAAGAAACCATCCAACCCAAAAGCATATACATCCTGTCTGACGCATTAAAAAGCAAGAGATATCAAAGGACTGTGAGCCCACCACACGTTAACTATGTGTGTGGCACTTTCGGCATCAGAAGCAAAAGCCAATGTTCCATCGGCATCGCTGTGTAAAAATTTCCGTCAAGTGATGGATAGTTTTGACACTGGGCTGCAAAACGTCGCGCCGACTCGATGTTAGACCCTCGCTAACTGGCAAAGAACAATAACAACATCAACAATGCTTGCCGAGCGATGCTTTAGTTTTCGCTGTTTTCAGAACGGCGTGTTTCACTTTCACAACCTATAGTCATGAAGCATGTTTTCCAACGGAAACTCAGCTCCACACCTGGTGACAAACCCATGGCACAACTAACAACCACAAAGAAGCACCCACCCTCCTATTGCTTACACAGCACAGAATAATAACATGAAAAGCAACGTGGAACAGGTATTCGGGGCATCCTGTTCGCACTGCTTTCTAGTTAAGCTTTTTAGTGGATTACGGTAAAGAGGTCATTGCATAGTTTGAGCTACCGATAAAAACGTAAAATGTCTCACTAAAAAACAGCTGGAATTATCAAGCAGAAATATGCTGGAATAGTGCTACCACTCTGAACAAAAATTAGTTTCCTTGCACGTGTTCGTAATTCATCCTCTGATTTAAAATTCCCGCTTGCAAACGTAAAAAATTCGCGGTTTTGGTCATGCAAACCAAACCAGATTGAAAATTTTTACATGAAAACCTGTCCTTAACATGTTTCAGGTTTGTGCGTTGTCGCCAGTCTTTTTTCTACTCCCCAGGTCAAATGTGAAACTCAGCGAGCAAACATCGACACTGATGGCAATTAACGACTGAGGGAAGTCCGCGACGTTCTAATCTACACGCAGGAAGTGACGTTCTAAACTTCACACCCGTCCCGCCCGTGCTCGCAGGTAAAATCTAAATAGTCTTCATTGCTTTGTATCATATTTTTCCGCTCCGTGTTGACATAAGCTTTCTGAGCTGCGACTTTTTTAAAAATCTTTTCCGACTAACGATAAGCGTTTTGGTTTACTGCTGAACAAACGCGGTTTTGTCAAGCTACCGCGTTGCGAATTTCCTGAAGTTTTTTTGGCTCTGTGCAAAGCAAGCAACAACCTTGTGCAACACGAAGCGAAACACTTTAACTATGAGTTTTAGATTCGAGTCGTGTCATGCCTTCAACGTAATTTGGCTCAGTACAACCGCTACACTGCGGTACATCAGTCCCATCGACCCGGGGAGCTTTGGTTTGCTTAGCCCCTCTAAACAAAGCTCCAACCCCCCCCAAATTGAAATATGAAACATTATAAATCAGTGGAGTTTTTGTCAATTTTTAGAATGTCAAGCCCCCCTGCACAAACGTCAAACCCCCCTATGGAAGACTTTCTGGTAACGGTTCTGCGATGCATGCTCATCCAAAGTTTAACGGAAAACCAGGGTTGGGAAAGTGGCGTTTTTGCGGCCAAATTGTGAAAATTCGCTATTTTCGGAAATGGTTTCGCCGCAAATATTTTGTTTGGCCTTTTGGCCTTTTTGTGAGTATTTTTGAAAATTTGGCCGAATTTACGTGTGGTAATACATTCCGAAATTTAAACACTTAAAATGTCTCCAAGTACACGAGGATCGCGCATGGGGGGGGGCGAATGGGGCGACGGCCCGGGGCATCTTTAGAGTGTAATCAGATTTTGTTAAAGCGCTGTAACTAGATGCTTCTTCGTATTGTAACGTGACTAACACAAATTGCCTGAGCGGGCATGCATATCTTCTAGTTAAATAAAAGGAGTTACTTCCAAAATTATTTTTACCAAACAAACTCCTTCGCTATTTGGTTATAGTTCAGAAAACATAAAAGGTAGCAATGCATCAAACAGCACGGTTGTACAATTTCACATAATTGTTCATAATAGAAAAAGTATATCTCCTGTCATGTCTCACAAGTCTTTTTGGTGCGCCTATCTGATACTTATTTACATGCATAAATGCAATAGCTAGTTCCTCAATGCATACCCATAACTAGAATAATTTTGCTTATAATATAAACAGATGCCTCAGGCAAAAACAAAAAATACGTTTTGAAACATTTTTTAATCCATATTTCCGAACTTGTTTTTTTTGTCAACATTAGTTTTCATGTATTTCAAGCGCCTGTGTTTCTCTTTAATCCCTAACTACTAGAATTTGGTAGTGGGGCATACAATCAAGCAGTAGCAAGGGCAGGTCCAGTCAGTAAGTTTATGGGGGGAGATTTCAGTAATATTTGGCAATCAAGTCTCATTACGGGTTCACTAGTGTAAGAGACTTGAAGTATACTTCATGACACTGCTATGATAAATAATTAATAGACGCCAACATGGCCTTATATCGCGAATGCCTTCTTCCAATTTGTACAAAATTACGGCGAAAAAAGTTACTTTTATAGGTTTTAGGGGGGGGCATCGCCCCCCCCCCTGGATCCGCCCCTGAGCAGTAGCCCCGGACATCAAAAAGCTCTGCACGCCTGCGCACTCTCACCACGCTTTCCTTCCTGGCATTTGCTGTTTCCAAAACGAGAGAATGGACACAGTTAGCGACGCATAATGACCATTGTTATGTAATCAATCGATCGAGCTTCTAATCAGCAGTTTATTTCCTGAAAACCACGTTTGACCTTAAAGCACGAAGCTTTGCCGGTTTATTAGAGTTCGCCTGGCCATTGTGCTGATGAAGTATCTACCGACCCTGAGCAAAACACCAACTGTAGCTGATCTATTGACACGACCACTTGGCGCTAATGGCAACAAAACCTTTTCAACCACCAGGGCAAAATAAACGCGGTTGCCAGAAACTGAACATTTGCGCTCCATTCACACAGAAAACCTGATGTGTCCAGCCTTTTTACATTATACATTTGAGCAGTAGTTTTGCGGTAATCAGCATGATGTCTGCGTACCCGCAAGGTCCTAAAGGAAAAACCTAAAAACTCGAAATGACAGCAATCGCTTTCCACCTGCACGTATCAAAACAACGGACCAGCCAAAAAGCGATGAAACAATTTTTAGTTCTTATGTTTTTTTTATTCTTGTTGACACGTCAAGTCCAGTAGATTTTTCTGCATGTCAAGTAGATTTGTTGGATTATCACGATGGTGTGCATCATAATTCGATAGGCGTAGACAGGGGAGCCCAGGGGACATGCCCTCCAATTGTGGCAGACCTAGTCATTCTGTGCTTTGAGAAACGGCGTCCCAAACAAAAATGCTGTTTCTCGCCTAAAGTCAAACGTTTCAGCCCTCCAAAGTTTTAGGATGGCTACGCCACTGATGCGATACTGCAATGGACGCAGAGTTGTTCACATCGTTAAACAGATCAGGGTGGCAGCATTGCGAGCAAACGTTCTTCAAGGCTAAACACTTCAACGGCTTGCCGCACAAGCAAGTGTTGTTTGACAAAACGCGGCTTCTGTTTGTTTGCTTTTCTAACTGTGCTTGTTTTTACTTCCAACTGTTGTTTCCTAACACTTGTCAATAATTAATACATGAGGTTTGTTGACTAAATCAGGGTTTCTCAAACTTTTGGTGTTATGGAGCCCATGAAGAGATTGACCATAATTTCCGGAGCCCCACAATAAATTTTATTAATGCCGTTACTGCTTCTTTAGGCAGTTGCAAAATTAGCCAACTCAGTATTTTCATAAGTAAACGAATAGCTCGCAGAGCCCCGAGGTTTCTCTCACAGAGCTCTGGGGCTCCGTACGGAGCACTTTGAGAACCTATGGACTAGATGACCGCCAAGATCTTCCACCAATCCCGTGTGACACAGTGACAATCTTTGCTTAACATCGACAAATTCTCTTGCCATTGTGTTTTATTTATTATAATTTCCATTGACAATTGGTTACTTTTGTATTGGTTCTGAGTGAGTTACGACGCCTCAAGAATGGCGTCCCACAGGGATCCGTCCTGGCACCCGTACTTTTACTTCAACATCTACACCTCTGACCTGCCAACTACCCTTTCCAGCAAGTATGCATATGCTGACGACCTGGAAGTTAAAGTTCAGCACTACGAAAACGGTGTCGGCGGTCTTCCATCTCAACAACAAGGAAGCTAAATGTGAGCCGAAAGTCAACTACAACAACAAAACCCTGCCCTTTTGCTCCGAGCCCAAATACCTCGGAGTAACGTTGGAAGAAGTCGCGCACGTATCGCCGCGGACACCTAGAAGTTACTTCGTAAAAAGCTGATATCACGCGTAACACTCTTGAGGCGGCTTGTTGGCTCGGGCAGGAGTGCTGGGGTAACAACGTTGCGAACATCCACATTAGCCCGAGTCCATTCAACAGCAGAGTGCTGGCTCCTGCGTGCTCACAGCCTCACATCCGCCCCATTGACCCTGTCATCAACAACGACGCATTGCGATCTGTAATTGAATGCCACTGGCCATGCCTGCGTCCTACACCAGCGGACCATCTTCCTATCCTCGCAGGCATCCAACCTGCTGAGCTTCATCGCAAAAGAGCCACACGTCGTGCCATTGAACCTGGACATCTGCTCCACTCAGTGCTCACCTGTCTACTGATTGCGAATGCACGGCATATCAAATGGATACACCCATTTGTACCCCCCGCACAACAACTCATCAGTTCATCTGACGATAACAATAGAAGTGCGGTGCTCTGGGCAGATCATACAGAGTGGTTGGAGAACAATGGAGAACAATACGAGACTCCGTACTTTTATCCCCGACATCGGCACCCACCCTCTCGGAATGGCCCTGCTAAGAACCGCGTGGGTCCGGCTCAACCACCTCCGCACTGGTATCGGACGTTTCCACTCCTGCTCATACAAATGGGTTATGGCCCCTTCTGCGATTTCCAAGTGTGGCGCAGAAGAGCAGACCTTCGACCATGTTGTCCTCCACTGTCCAATCCACCGACCTTCCCATGGATCGCATAGCCTGACGGTTCTGGACAATAGACAATCGAATGCCTGTTCAACACCTGCCCCGAGATTTAGTGCGGCCAAACAGTGGCTTGAAAGAACTGGCTCATACGAGGAAGAAGATTAACTGAGTCATACGAAACAATAAAAAGTCAATCAATCAATCAATTTTGCGTTTGTGTTGCAAGTAAAACAAGATTGACTAAACCACTGCTTTCAACCATGAATCGAACTCCAAAGTCGTTCAACACTCCAGCGACAGAATGTTAGCAAATTCCGAATGGTTGGCTGAGTACAGAGACCATGTAACAATAACTGCGAGTCACGGCAAAAGCAAGAGCAACAGAAGTAGCTAAAAGCTGCTGATAATGTATTGTAAGTTTATGCGACACCAATACAGATCCTCTCTACTGTTTCTCTACTGTAAAATAATTAAACAGAAAATTTATCTTCAACGAAAAGTATGACTTCGAATGTCAAACCTACCGTGCAATTCTACACTATGTTGCAGAATGTGTCTTTTGTAGACAACACCTCGTCATGTATGCAAGCTAACTTTCTGTAATTAACGTAACATGTTACTTTTATGTCTTTCACAATAACGAAACCTCACCGAATCTGTGGCTTTAAAAAATTAACTAAGCAGAACCCACTCTGCGTAGGAAAAGCTTCCTGAGAAGCAATGCCAGCAGTAATATTCCGCTCACCTAAATCACAGCTTGCAGTTATTAGGCGAGTGATGTAATTGAAATTACCTCTTCACAGACCACGCGAGACTAGAAACGGCCGCCTACGCGTATCAACCTGCATTGCGAGTTGCTATTTTTTCATCAACTGTAATAAATATAAATAAAATTGCATCGATTGAGTTCAAACAGATGTTTCCGATTTAACCGAGTATTTCCTGCGACCCTAATCGCTAATTTTGGCTCTGCCTCCTGGCACCGGACGATCAGGCAGCGTGGTAGCTAGTTTGACCAGCGCAGTGACGACAAACTCGGAATGCTTAATCACCATTGCACTGGTACGCAAGCATTAAAAACACAAACTCTCTCGCTACAGTTTCTAGCAACAAAAACAGCAAAAAAACTGGATGCTTTAATGAAGTTTGCAAATAAAAGTGCAGAATAAAGCAACAAGTGATGTTAATACCTGCAGATCGTTTACAAACTATGCCGCGGATGTGAGACTCGCTGTTTGTCGGAAAGGGAAATGCGAAAATCCAGAGGGCTGCAACACTTCAAATTGGTTTATCCAGTTGGTTTGCCAACCAGGGAAGAATTACCAAAAAATTGCAAAGATAACAGCTTAATACGATTTCTCTCTACTTAAGCTCTGATCAAGATGCTTAAAAGAAATGGATTAAGACTAAAGTGTAGTAGACAATATGGAATAGATTGCACTGAATTGTTTTCGGTTCTTTTGAACTCCATTCACAATGCCAAAACATTTTACGACATTGCTAGACCTATAGTGGACCCATCATTGCACTGCACAGTGTTTTCAGTGCAGACCAAGGGTAAGCTGCCCAGGCCAGTCCAGAATCAATGAAATACAGCGAAACTGCGTAGCAGGGTTGCGGAGTCGGAGGTAAAATGTCCAACTCCAACCCTTCCAAAATTTTGAACTCTGACTCACGACTCGGACTACTCCGACTCCTTACGTGAATGAAGTTTGCCCGTCAACAATTTTGCAGCAACTAGCAATCAACGGAAATCGTGGTATACGAACAATAATTCTGTTTCAGTTAGTTTCAAAAAAATTGTACCATTTCAACAGGAATTCCCAACTTTAGGGTGTGATGTAAAAAATTATTCAATTGGACTCCCGGGGTCGAAGTCGGACAAAAAATCCGATTCCGACACCGACTCCTAGTGTTCTTACGAATCCGACTCCGACTCCACACATAAAAAACTCCGACTCCTTGCCACTCCGATTCCGCAACCCTGGTGCGTAGCATGTAAGCTTGAAATTTTCGAGAACGTCGAAACCGACTTCAAAAACGGCATAACCGGTTCTTCACCATCAGCAAACGACAAGCTAAACCTGCTTTTTCGTTCCCTACACACATTAGTCTAACTCGCATTTCCACCGCGCAGGAGGGCTAATAAAGGCTAATAATGCTAACTTGCTAACTTGCTAACTTGCTAACTTCAGTCTGAAAACTTTGCTGTGAAAATAAGGACTTGAGAACTGTGCTGCCAAATATATGACAAACTCCAGCCAACAAACAATGTTGCAAGCATGGTTTTCGTCTTGCTGAGGAATTTAAAACACGACCAACCAGCACCTCAGCCAGCACCATCTGACTTCCGCAAAACGCACGTAACATAACGCTGCATTCCTCTACAGAGTCTACACCAATTTCTCATGAACGTTAATAAAATAACGAAATGCAAAAGCGGTTTCCGCAAAATTACAGCAAAAATTGTCGGAGCGCGAAAGAAAACAACATAGAATGATATCGCAACAATAGTAGCGACCTTAATCTTTTCTTTTTAAAATGGTGTTGTTTTGCATGCTCGAGCGTTATCTTACATCGAACGAATTCGCTACAAGTACGATTCACGTTTCTTGTACAAACGCGTTTCTTCGTGAAACCTTTTATTTTTTTGCAGCAAACTTCAGCAGGAGTTACCAAGACAACTTATCTTGTAAAAGGATATTTTTGAACGTCAATAACGCAATTCCGGATGTCAAGTAATTTCAACCCTCATGGAAATATAAGTAAAACGAACAGCGTAAGAAATGTTCTTGCCTCCTATGTGATCTTTCATAATGACTCTTTCGTGAAGGTAAATTTTCAACGCTACGGCATAATTGACTTTTTTTAACTGTAAACAACTGAAGTCAACGAAAGTTAACCCAGTCTTAGAAAACCGAGAAAATGACATTCTACTGGACTTAGGAGGTGAAAGCAAAACCGCGGGAACCTTTCATCGTGCCTTTCTAGCGCATATATATTCACTTAAAACTTGAACCACATTATCTGATCTCTGCCTCACAATCCGGTCGCTCTAACACTCAGCAAAAGCAGTTACGACTCAACAGTTTTTACCAAGAACCGTTTTACACTCGCGCATCGAATGGACAATGAAGGCAACCTGATTTCCATCACGACGTGATGAATAATGAACGCTCGATAGTGAGTTACAAACATCCTATTGCCAGAAACCGCCAAACGTCATACACCACTGCATGCACAACCGGTTGCTCAATACATGCCACTTATTTACCGACGAGGGTTGCTTGACTGACACTGGGTCAGTAATTGCTGATCGTTGGGTTTTTCCCACTTGAAAAGATGCTGTTCAAACATGTTAAGTAAGGAAACGTAAGTCGTGTTTACACCAACATCTAGGGCATGGGCTCTTAACCTGGGCTCCGTGAACCCCTTAGGATCCATGAATGTGTTTTAGGGGGTCCGCAAACCAATCAAGAAATTCCGCTAGTCTTATCCGCCCCTTTGGGCCACCATCCAGCTGAATCGCACCCAGGGATATCCAGGAATTTCTAGAATCTGTGATCGCACCACAACTAGTTTTGCATGTTCATGTTGCAAGACGAAAGTAAAGACTGTTGCAAGACGAAAGTAAAGGATAAAGTAAAGACTAACGTATTCCTTTTACCGCCACATATGTGACCTTCCCCAGCACCACCTGGAAATGATTTCAGCACCCCCTGGGGGTGCTGGCGACCCAGGTTAAGAAACCCTGATCTGAGGAGATGAACAACTTGCTTGTCGCAGTTCACCGAAACTGCTGTTGCCTCCGTATAAGCTCCATTGGTTTGCAAAGTTTTTATAACAGGACGCGCGCTCCAGTGTATCACAATTACGTTTTAATACCGTGTTTATTCGATTGTTAGCCGCCCGCCACCCTCGATTGTAAGCCGCACGAAATGGTGTTAAAAAATCTATGTAAGCCGCCCTTGATTGTAAACCGCACTTACACATAGGTTTACCCAAGCTTTGAGATACTTTCACGTACTAGCACGTTTCGCATTTTCGGCAACCCTGGTAATGATGTTTGCACCACTACAACTGCCTTCTGTTCATCAAAATTCCTCCTGCGAAGGAGTGTGCACGTGATGCTGAAAAGATGAGAATGCTAAAAGAGAGTTTGGTCCTGGTCGACAAAACGTAGCCAAGGAAAGGCTGAGCGTCATCTAGCCTTTTCGATAAGGTAAAAAAAAAAACAATGTAAGCCGCACGAAACGAAAAAAAAACATTGTAAGTCGCGATTTACAATCGAATAAATACGCTATTTGAAAAGTCAAAACTCCACAAAACAACGTTCTCTCAGAATGTGTTCGCTGTTCGCTGTCATTGCAGTGATTACGTCATTAACAAACGTCACCACTTCGCCCGAAACAAGCGTCGGCCGGGTCAACACTGATGGGTGTGACCAGGGTCAAAAGAAAAGGGGTAAATGGGTTTGGTGAGGTGAAAAGGATAAAACCAATTGTAATTTTTTCTTCACGTTTTGGTGATGGGTTGCGCTTGCTATACGTCCCCATGGTTTGCGGCACCTCCATTACAGGAGACTCGCTGAAGTTAGAACTGGATGAAACGAGTGCAGTTCTTTTTTACTAAACTCTTTCGATCTTGAAGGAACAGTAAGACTCACCTAACGTGATCTTTTGCATGCACCGAACGTACCTAACCAAACACCAGGTAAATTCTCAAGTCACCCTGTTGGCTAATACTAATTGAAAAAGTTGCTTGGTGAAGTTAACCAGAAATTGATCAATAAGCTTCTTGTTACACGAATAGATCTTGACCACTGTTCCCTCTGAGGTGCTCAACCGCGCAAGTACGCAATACCACCAGACCATTATTTGCGCAGTGAAATCTCTGTCGCGCACGTGCAGCATTCCGAATTTAGCATCATCGCATAAACATTTCACCACTTGAAACGCTTCACTGGTTGTTTGTCTACACGGTTGAGCAATTGCACGCTCACTGAAACATTTGTTCAGTGTAAAATGTTCTTGGAGCGAACACTTATCCTGACAAGAGTTTTTGGTAAAGGATGGTGTTTGGCAGGAAGGGACATAAGGTCTCGTATACCCATTTTCGGGAGTCCCGTTTTAACTTGCGTTTTTGCACGTATTTCGCAAGGTTGTCCATGGGACATATTTATTTGTCCCATTCCCATCCCATAGCAATTTATGCCCATCCCATCTCATCCCATCCACGGGACGTTTCCCATGGGATTCCCATAGGAATGACATTCCCATGGACAAGCCCAGGGTTGTCCATGGGACATATTTATCTGTCCCATTCCCATCCCATCCCATAGCAATTTATGCCTGTCCCATCCCATCCCATGGGACGTTTCCCATGGGATCCCCACAGGAATGGCATTCCCATGGACAATCCTGGTATTTCGTATACTGTTGTGCTCAGTTCAGAATACTTGCTGTTTGTACCTATCATACCTATCAAAAACTACCGGGCAAAAAATCATCAGGAGAGCATTCATTCCGAAAACATCGCTAAACATGTGTGAAAATATTGGAGGAAACCGTGATTCATAAACGAATAAACTAGCTACAATGCCATCGAACATTTTGTTTGAAAAGATGCCGTTAAGTAATTGCAACCCTTTTTTACACAGCGTCAACTTCCACCGCCGAAGGATGAGTTGCTTGGAACGAGGATGCAGAATTCTCGTCTGCTCACTAGTTTAACACTTATCCATGTTTGACAAGATGCAGGGGAGCGAACATTAACACAAAGACAGCAGCAAATCATTCCATTTCCCAATAATTTTAGCGCGTCAAAGCGTTTGTGTGCTAAAACAAATAACGAAATTCAGATGTATTTGAAAAAATAAGTCCGTTGGAAAATTACTGCCTTGTTAACAGAGGTGTGACCTCTAAACAGGAAACGTTTTAGACAGCCAAGATTAGAGCATTCACTAATATGCAAGCAGCGACCCAAACGTGTGGTCTACAAAGTTAAATGAAAGAGCTTAGACTTAGACCTTACAAGAGCTTACCGAAGACATTGATTGTATATGACGTAGTTATTGGCAACAACGGCATTTTTTGTGCACACAAATCACATGTTGCATTAACACCTTCAAGAATTTTTTTAATTTATTGAAATCAAATAAAAACTCTTTTGTCTACTGCACGAGAATATAGCAGAAAGACGGCCAAACAGACGTGTGGAAGCAGGTTAGGCTTACAACAGAAGCAAGGCAAGCTAAACGAAAATAGAACCAGTAATGGCGGGCAGAAAAAGAATGAAGTGTTTAGTGCCAGCGTAAATTGTCAAAACAGTTTACAAATCGGGTTTCAAATGCGATTCCTGGACACATTTTCAAAGATGCATCTTCAATAGTTTATAGGATATGGGGCGCGGAAAACGTGAAAGCAGCAACTATTTCCCCTTGTGTCGAGAAACGTATGCTTTAATATGACCTTTTCATACCTACCAACTGAACTTTAAAATTTTCAAGCAACTTTGCTTATGGCTGGAATGAAAATTTTTAAAAAGATATTGTTGCAGTCTTCAGCCGATCATTGCGCATTTGAAGTGTAACAATTGTAACGAACTCTTTGAACGATCATAGTGAAAAAACAGCGCTCACTTGATCGTACAGCAACCGTCAACAACAATAATTTCACTTTTCGCTTCCCGTGACAGCTTTCCTATTCTGTTGCCCACAATTTATCTACGCATCCCGATGGCACTTGTAGGCTTTGAACTTCCCCTACCAAACATAAATCAGAAAATATTGTCTGCCACGACACCAGGTGGCTCCCGATCACACTGATCAAAAGATAAACTTCTTTCTGAGCTTTTCAACCGCCTACGCCTGCCTTTTCTTGCACGCCCTCAGTTTCCCAATTTAGCTGAACTGTATCACATGCCATGGCAGCAGTGAGTCTTGTAGATGTGCGACTTCCACTTCAAGCCCCTCAACAGAACTGCTTCTGGCGAGTATACTGCGATAGCCGAACAAGTGCGTCAACTTCGACCGCGGAAACGATCAAAGGTTACTACCAGGTTGACACAATGACACGCTAGCCCACGTCCCTCGTAAATAACAGTACTAATTCAAACATTTACTGTTTATAAGGTGTGGGCAAACTTGTCACTCACGACTGACGTCATATCGTCTTTCCCTGTGTGACATTTTATCTGTACGCGGCGGGGAAACAGAGGAGATCGTCCTAACACCGCTGGAACATAGTGAAAATCGGACAAATTTTGTTGAAAATTGGGCAAAGTTACTTACGCTAAAATTCTTGAAGCTTTGCAAAATGTTCTAAGTGTCTTAAAAACTTCGAAATTCGTGCAAAAGTTGCACAAAAGTTAGGTAGTGACGAGCAAATGATGCTTGTTGGTCGTCTGGATATTTTGACAACGAAACGTGGAAATTGAAGGACAAACATGAGGAAACGTGCGCTGGAAAGTGGTGTAGAGCCGTTGAGGATGATCTTGTTTCTGTCATGCCCGACAACAAGAGGAAATTACTTGACGAAATTAGTGTTGCAATTGGTAAACAGGCAACTGAGCAATAATACGAAAATCTCGGTAAAATTTTTTCCAAATCCCCAATTGTGGTCTTCCGTAGACCTGTGGCACATTTAAATTCTGGAGTACCTGTTCGCTGCTTCTATATTTTGCTACACACGTTAAACATCGTGTAACGCGTGATTCTGTCTGAACCTGAGCGTCGAGCGCATTCCCTGTGTAGCCGAAAGGAAGCATAAGAGCGCAAGTTTTAACCTCAGATAGTGTTACCAGCTTGTTTTTAAGTCAAAAATCCGCTCGGTCAGCATGAAGAACGTGCATTTGGTAATTACCTGCAGTCTCGCAGTCCACCAAAACGTCAAGCAAACAATCGATCCAATAAAACCGTATGATGCAAGGTGGTAATTTGATCAATGCCATAGTTGCTCATACGTGTGGTACGCGAAGAGACGGCTAATGTCCGATGGACACCAAGCACGTTTTTTTAGACTGAGGCCACCGTGGCAGACAACGTTCTCTCAGAATGTGTGCACTGTTCGGTGTTCACTGAAACTGAAGTGATCACAACGCGCCAATCACGGTGGCCCCGGTCAAACTAGCAACTGGCATTCGTGCCTGTGTGTGTTTGCGCGTGTATTTTGGTGTGTGCATGTGTTGCGCTTGTCGGTAAAAACGCGTGGGATATGATATCAGCTCACCGCTACCACTACGTACCTTTGGCTTTGGGACAAACGGGCAGTCAAACGTTGCTGACGACTCGACCAGCGGCTTCGGCCTGGTTCGTGTGCCTATGCCTACCTCTTCTGGGCCTTGCTCTCCTAACGCCACCCACACTTTAACAACAACTCCACATCCCCGCTACCTCAAGAGAAGAATGACTGGCTGTGACATAAAGAGCGCTCAATCAAACACTAGCATTGTTGTCCGCAGCTACTACTAACCAAATAAAATTGGTAAACTCCTCCAGATGGTAAAGAGGGGTACTTTTGGGTGCAAATCAAATATTTTCGGGGAGACTACCCGTCTGTGGTTGCGGGCATTGAAAAAATCTTTATATACTTTTCTTTATTGGAAAAAACGTACTTCCCTAAAGTTTGGTGGTGGCCCTTGTCACCCACTTCGGCACTAGTTACTGATCTTATTTAAATATTCGCAATTAAATTATTAAAAACTTTACATTTCAAAATCAAAGAGTAAGCCGAAGAACGAATGCATTACATGGATGCGAGACTACAAGGGGGTTCCGCGCAATTTTCGCCTTTATCTTTTCTTAAGAAATCAATATTTTTTCCTGTATCGTATGCGTCGCTACACTCATCCTGTAAAACTTTCACAGCGCAGTCGCTTGAGTTCAAAATAATGGCTTAAACTTTTTTCTATGCAGGTTGGAAATAAAGCGGCATGTTTGTGACAATTACACAACTTCGTCACAGTCTAATCAATCTCAGTTGTAACTCAAACGCACAAGAGGTATCCAATGCCATTAAACCACAATCCAGGCATTAGCTTTGCCACCACTGTTATACTGTTCAGAGCCACACCATCCCAAACAAGACTTTTGATTCAGTTAACATTCAAAATACTTCAAATTATGTATAATTACAGTTCAAGTGTAGAGTCCCACAGAACTAGTTGCTTCACTCTACGCTAGTGGTTCTCAAAGTGGTCGATACCGACCCGCAGGGGTCAACTGGACCACCCAAGGGGTCGATATATAGTCACGGGGTCGAATGGGGGTCACTCAATGGCCAGGGGGTCAATGAATGACTGCTGGGGTCTACTGGAGCAATGAAGCCTTCAAATCAAAATTATTGTTAATCGGGCAAGGAAAACAACCGGTCAACAAATCAAACAAAATTAAGAGGGCTGATGAAATCTCAGCTACAGTAGTTTAGAAGTACATTCGATTCTAATAGCTTATTATTAAATCATCCATTGTGATGATATTATGAAAACTGTTCTGTTTGTTACGTCACAAACATCATTGTAGTGCCTGTGTCGTAGTTCGGCAGTTGTTAGACTGGTAATACACAATGGCGCCACTCCTAGTGTTTTTCCACTGGATCTAGTGCTTTTTGATTTCATCTAGTGTTCTAGTGTTTTTTTATGGCTATTTAGTGTTTTTTATGAGTGAGCTAAATGTAATTAATTGCACAATTTTGTGTAATTGTAACTGTAATTGAGACCTTTTGATTTAGTGCAATTTTAATTTGCTAAAAATTCAACCTATTAAATCTTTAATTACACAAGGCAATGTAACATGTTTTGAGTTAAACCGCTGCGAAGTCACTTGGTCATCTGTTAAAAGTTTCAGTGACCTGTACAAATAAACACAAGCGTTGCTGCTATCTCCCGTTTTCTTTGTCTCTGGTTTCCAATGATTTGTACAATGTTTATATGGTTGACATTGTAACGCATTTTCTGGGCATTTTTACTGTGTGTAAGTTTGAATTTGTAATCTAGTGTTTTTTGTGAATCTAGTGTTTTTTTTATCATGAAATCTAGTGCTTTTCCGTAACGACAGAGTGTCAACACTGGTAGTACAGCAGTAGACTACGCAGTAGGACGGAGCAGGGTTGCCAGATTGGCCATTTCATGGCCAATTTCGCAAAATTTGGCCATTTTTAAGTGCGCTGGCCATGAAAAAATGCATTTGGCCATTTTGTAAAATCTGGCTATTTTTTGGCCATTTTTCGTTTTGTCACTGTAAAATGAAGTTTTCATATATTTTGTCTTTTTGTATTTTGTGGACAGACTTCATGTTACTGTTACAGTAACGCCATTGTACTTCAACCTTGTGTTGCTTTCAAGTGTGCAGTAACGATTTATACCTTGCAGACAGTAGATTTTATGCAGGTGTTTCAGTCAGTGATAACCATCTGGTCACCATTGGCAGCTGCTGCACTCGTACTGTATCTGAAGGCTGTTGCACTCAGTTGTGTGAATGCTACAATCAGGGGTGTGGTGCTAAAAAAAGAGGTGAGGAACGCCGTTGCCACGCGTTCCCACCCCACCACACCCCTGACATAGGTCAAAGCCGAACTCTAACACCAAATATTGCTCAGATACCCTCACACGCAAAAAGCTCCGTTACAGTACTTCTCGTAATCCGCTACACGTAGAAATTGAAATGAACTGTAAATCTTCAAGTAGCGTTACTGTAGTGCAAAAAGGTTTTCGAGTGCGTTCCCACGCGTACCCAGCCCACTACACCCTTGGATGCAATAGAAGTATTTTACATTGTTCGTTAGTTTTTAGTTTTTACCTTTTAAAATTTCTCATTACTTTACAGTAACGTTCTGAAGTACTTCAACCTTGTAATATTTGAAATGTGTTGCAATTATATAGACCTTGCAGTCAGATTTTGTGCAAGTGTATCAGTCGGACCTGTCTTATGACTCAGTGTTCGCTCTCCAGTGTTCCTAACCTTTTGTTCATATATGTGGACTTAATGATGTTTTTGAGTATGTGACTGACTGATTATGATCATCAACATAATGCAGTTCATGACTTTGCTTTTTGTTCATATATTTGGAGCACAAGATCAAGAGAATTGTAGCCTTGTCGTTGAATTGAAAAAATTAATTTCAAACTCTTTAACCCTGAAATGCATCAGAATTGAAGCATGTATCCACAATTGTGTTTAATATATGGTTCTAAGTTTTATTACGATAAATACAGACAAGCTGTAACACGTAATTTTAAGTTCACAACTGATATTGCTGTTTTTTTCAGTCAAATCATGATTGTTTGGCAAAACCAATTTTTTTTGGTAAAAAATATACTGCTTTCCAAACAATTTAAGACCTTATGTATATATAATTTACCATAGTTAAAACATTTTGTAATTGTGGTCATAATGTGTTCAAAAAACAGCCATATTGGCCATTTTTTCATCAGGATTTTGACCATAAGCTACGCAAAATATCTGGCAACTCTGGGACGGAGAAAATTGTTGTAAACCCGAGTTATAGCCACAGTAAATACTTTTGCACAGCTAGCGACAGTGAATCAATATGCCTCGTAAGGAAAGAGCTCAGTATATGCATTTTCCAACATAGGGTGTTTCTATTCGATTAAATTCCTTCTATTTACATTGTTTTAAAATTCAAGGTTAAGGTTTTGTGTTGTAGACGTTTGTAAAACCTTGTACGTTTCGTACGTGCAACATTTTTGTACGTAAGTGCTCTTTATTTATTTTGGCACATACTTTCCTAGTATTAGTAATTGTTGGGCTACGCCACGGGGTCTACAGAAAATTGTATACTTCAATTGGGGGTCAACGTACAGAAAAGTTTTAGAACCACTGCTCTACGCAGTGGTTCCCAACCATGGGTGCGAGACATCATTCCAGGGGCTGTGAGAAGCGTCCGCCTTCGTGACAGGAAATTGATCTATTCATTACTCTCCAGTGGCTTTTTTGTGTTTTTTTTTGGAACGGATAGACAAAAACGTGAGGTTCGTACAAATTTATTATGTGTCACGATAAATCTCCAAGACTTAGTGAAACTGCACTACCTGTGCTCATTTATTAGCTACAACATATGCGAATCAAGATTTAGCACTCTTTCGTCAATTTTTTAAAACGAAATCTGAAAATCGCTTGAATGCACAGGCATACATTCGTGTTGCTACCAGCAACACATCTCCACGTTTGAAAAACTCATAAAGAGGAACAAAAGAGTCATTGAACTGAAATATTGTTTATCGTGAGGGATCCTTTCCCAGCAAAGAATCAGACAACAAGTTCTTACAGAGAGTATATATTTCGCCTACACGTAGCATCATCAGCTCTTACTCAAATTATTCATATGGACTGAAACATATTAGCTTACGGAATGCAGCGTTTTGATTTTATTATTTTGTTCTTATATCAAGCAAGTGATTATTTTTGTGGAGTATATTCAAATGTTATTCTGTGCAATCCTTTCTTGTTTATACGTTTGATTTTCTTTGCGTACTAAAAATTTAAATTCCCTTCTAAACGTTTGAAATCTACTTCTTGATTATAAATTGCAAGGGGATGCTTGTTCAGAACAAAATCTTTTAGGGGTGCAGGAGCAAAACGGTTGGGAACTCCTGCCACAAAGGCAAACAATAACATACAATCCTGAGGCAATCTTGTAAGTCAGTGGCGGGCAAACGTTTCAGAAATGTGTCATGAAAAGGCAAAGGGCCGAACCTTTCCAAATTCGGACGGTGCGCTCTGAACTAATGCAACCTGTAATCATGGTTAGTAAAACCAACAAATAAATGATATATTCCTAAATCGCTGCAGGCTTCCGCACGCCACACGGAACCCCACAGAGGGCAGCAGTTTGTTAAACCCTGCTGTAGGCATTTATGGGCGTCGGAAAGATTCGGGGAGAGCAATAACGAATATTATTTAGGTGGGGGATAAAAGCAATTTTGTATGGGGCCAACAGTGATGACATTTCATTTTACCAACTCGAAACTAAAAGCAAAACATTTTTCTACGAATGAGTTAATAGAAAAATATCAAATTTAAAAATCCATGGGGGCTAAGCACCCTCTGCAGCCCCTTTACGACGCCCATGCGGACATTACTTGCTGTAGGTGACAACACGAGCGCCTTGTGCGAACACAGCGCGCGTTACCTTTTCGCGCGACGGCCGCTCTTGGGTTGCGCTTGGCCCCGTCTTTGCCGAACCCGGTGCTGGCCGTCAGCTTGCTGTTCCTGACGAAGGGCGATTTTCGTGACTCCGAAGGCGAAGGCAGTTTCTTTGTGGTCGGCCGATTGGTGTATCGGATCGGGGAGGGGAACTCGTGCAACGTGGCGCGCTGTCTCGAACCTCGCTGAAAAGGGGAGGGAGAGGGTGGGGTTTGCTTGGGGGCGTTCCAAAAAGACGACGGAGTCGACTGCGCGACATGTTTTGCCTGCAAACAGAGGTGTTGTGAAGCAAGATGGCGAAAGAAGTAAACACAGAGGTGTTTTTCAGTCACTTGATTCACCAGTAGGCAGTGAGGGGCCCTTCAAAGGAGGTTTCGGCGACTTCAGGACCCCTATTTCAAATGCGTGCTCGCCAACAACTACCTGAGCATGTTACCAACGTAAAACCTGTGCGCACTGCGAAGGCCAGCTGTGTGCCGAGAAATTAACAGAGTTGTAGACGCAAATTAAGTGCTTGAAATCATTTTTCAATGAAAGTGCAGGACGCTCATGACAGCACGCGTGGGGAGTCGGAAAAGATCCCAGCAACGTTGAAAGCCATTTTCTAGCACTCACGGTTCCACAATAACCTTGTGCTGCATCTGTTCAAACGGCAGTATGTTGCAACTCGGCGGCCGTTGCCTCTACTTAGGCCGGTGTTTCTCAACCTGTGGGCCATGCCCACTGGTGTGCCATAGCGTAGTTTGAGTGGGCCATGGAGTTACAGTAATCTAGACATCTAATCACTACAGCGTGGAAACACTGATTGCGTTCAGCAGCAAGATTATCACTGAATTGCATACAGCCCTAGACATTGTATAAAGTCTTCACTCCCACACGCAACGCAGTAGACTCAAGCACAGTGTTGCCACTCTGTTGTTACGGAAAAGTACTAAATTCCATGATAAAAAAACACTAGTTTCACAAAAAGACACGAGATTACAAAAGCAAACTTACACACAGTGAATACGCCCAGAAAATGCGTTGCAATGCTAACCATAGACATTGTGCAACTCATTGTATATCAGAGACAAAGAAAACGGAAGATAGCAGCAACGTTTGTGTTTGTTTGTACAGGTTATTGAAATTTTTAACAGATGGCCAAGTGACTTCGCAGTGGTTAACTCAAAACAGATTATATTGCCTTGTTTAATTCAAGATTTCATTTGGCAGAATTTTTAGCAAATTACAATTGCACTAAACCAAAATGTCGGAATTACAGTTACAATTACACAAAATCGTGCAATTAATTACATTCAGCTCACTCATAAAAAACACAAGATAGCCATAAAAAAGCACTAGAACACTAGATGGAATGAAAAAAACACTAGATCTAGTGGAAAAACACTGAGAGTGGCGCCACTGCTCAAGCACACATGGCAGCAACAAAGAACATATCACATCTTGAAAAACCACGTAGAGATGTGGCGGTAATAGAAAAAAATACGGTTTAATGGCGTTAACACGATTGCTTTAACGAAACATAAGCATAAATATGTGGTACTAGTAATGATGTTTCGCATGGATAGAGCCAACACAGTTGCTATGCTGTTCAGCACCGTTGTGCACTTCTGCGATGAGTTCGAAGCAGACTGATTTATAAAATGCATGGGTAGTGTGAGGCTGCGAAGGGCCAGGGGTTATTTGTTTTGCAGACCTCCCGAGGAAAAGACTTCTTGCAGTGTAAAGAGAACAGGTAACAGGGCAAAATTTGCTACTTTAGCATCATGTGTGTTTGTTTTAGCGTATAAAAGCACAGCTTATGCTAACAACGTATAGTGGGTCACGCAATTTGTACCAGACGTTCCGGGCCACGTAAGTAAAAAGATTGAGAAACACTGATTTAGACAGTCACGGAAGATTCTCTCATCGTTTTCGCTAGAAACAGATCTTCTGCAAACGTGTGCCACCGCGGTAATCGGAAGTGTCGTTCACTCACACGTGTGGATAGCATCAATTGCCGGTTTTGAAACAAGACTTTTCACCTGCTTCAATTTTTCCCGAATTTATAATAACAACTCTTGGTTCTCTTCAAGATACAACAACCTTGTCAAAACTAAAATCGTAATTCTGTTGAAACGGTTTATATATATACTTTTAAATTCCAGCGATCAACGCGTTATCTCACAACGCAATGGTCGTGCGGTGTGAAGGAATGGTGGCAAAAGACAGAGCAAACAAACCTGTGTCTACAACTAAGTTCTCGTGAAAGTTATGGTTTCTGTTGCGTAAATGTTGTACACTGTTTCGCAAACGTTCCGGCAAAGTATTTTTATGTTGCTGAAGAACAGTTTTAAAAGATTAAATTTACTAATCTACCAAAATAAACGTGCTTTTCACCTGAGAGATGGAATCAAGTAAACTGAAGCAACCACACACTATTTGACAATTGAGGCGAATACGTTGCATTTTCGGAAACAAAAGGTCAAAATTTAAACTGTTTTAGTTGATTTATTTAGAACTTTGGTTCTTTCGGGCGTAATTTTGCGGCGAAAGTGACGTCACGTGGTAAGAATAACAAAACTTACAGATCTGACGCAGATGCAGCACTGAGAGGATGTGCATTTCACCTTTTTCCATGTCACCCTTTCGCAGTAGGATACTGAGACCGCCGACGTCCTTGTCAAAGGCTGGGAATTGTTGTGGTCTGCAAAACAGTTCTTCTAGTAACCAAGAGTCAGCAGCATTTGTCTACGACAATATCAGCTGAAGGATAAAAAATGCCCCGATGAGTTCAGGTGTGTCGCAGCAGATATGAAAAACTTTTATACGTACACGTGGACATTGAGAGTCAAACTAATCATATACATCTTATACGGTATTTATGGTTGTTAGGATAAAACTAGAACTGCATTGTGACTGCCGGCTGACAGCTAGCCAGTGGTGGGATTCAAATTTTTGAAGAACAGGTTCTCGCACTCCAGGACTCACTAACAACAGGTTTACGGAAGATTTGCCAAATTAAGGAAAATGTGTTCATGGTGAAAAATTAAGAACCCCTGACTTAAGCCAACCACCGGTTCTCGGGATTAGAGAAATTCCAACAACAGGTTCTTGCGAACCGGTCGAACGCCGTCACAGCAGCTAGCTGAACCTTACAGCCGAATATTTCCGGTTGATGTCGCCAGAGACTCCACGGGTAGTAAACAAGAGACAGCCGGTTTGCCGACTGGCTGCGTATGAGAAACGTCCAATCGTATTCAACCTTTTTTCCTTATTCGCAACAAAACTGGAATTTGAGTTGTCATTGTGTATTGGCAATACAATTTTCATCGGGTCGCTATGTTTTCTTGCGGCTTGTAATTTCGAAGCATGTCACTGAAGACTTCAGCAATGAACGAACTCGCTTCCACTTTGAATCTTGTCTTAACCGTTCTCGTTTCCTTCCACACAACCTCTTGTTTCGATCTACAGCACAGTTCAAAAGTTATCTTCACGATTATTTTATATGAATCGAAGCAGAGACAAAAATTTTGAACAGTACATACATCACTCCACTGTGAAAGGTTAAGGGATTCAACAAACTTCCGAAATCAGAACGACCGGAGATTACAAAACCAGTAGGAACAAACTTGTGGTGTCCAAGCTGCTAATCGTTCAGGTTCCGAAACAGTGTCAAAAGGTTTTCCATGCACCTTTACCCTGTCTCGAGAAATTTTGTCCAACTTCGACAATTTTTCAGCTGCGTGAGGTCAAACTTTCGACAAATTTTCAACTTCCGACAAATTTTTTTGTCCAACTTTCGACAATTTTTCAACGGCGTCAATTTTTCACAGTTCCATGACATGGACCTTGTTTCTTGATACCAGAGGGTGCAGAGACATGAGACATGTGGCCCAAGCGCAGCATAAGTAGGGCGCTGAGGGTGATCTTGTCTCCGGCTGACACAGTTACTCCCGATGCCAGCTCGTAACTACTTTTGCGAATTTTAGAAAAAGTGTTAAAACTAACCTGTATCTTATTCACATCACCTCTTGTTGACAATGCATGCTCGCCCAAAATAACAACTGAAAAACCTGGCCTTCACTAACTAACCAACATAAAATCGTGCCAATCAGAAGCAGTAATGTTCATCGTTGACTTCGGCCACCTTATCCATACGCAAAACTATCTGCTAAATTTTTTTCGACTGTTGCAGAAACGCTTCCATGAAACAAAAGTTTCAGTGAACGTGACTGCTGGAACGACATAGCAAACTGTTCAATATCTCTCTCTAAAGACTGCTTCTATGCGGTTAAGTGTTTATTTGTTAGAAAATTTGTTTTTTTTGTGCCAGGATTGTAGCCTAGAAAACAAGCAGTGGGCCAGGACTGCGACAACCCTTTGTGTGTTCCGACAACTTAGAATTCGTATACTTGCATTTGTGTCGATGAATGTACCGACTGTGTTCACGAGTTGCGTGAGGATCGACCAACGATCGGTAATTCGGCACATGAGCGAACGTATTGATGGAGCAACCATCAGGACTAGTGCTGATTATCTCTGTTTCTATAAAGTCTTATTCGAAGTGAATTGAATCAAGCAATGGCCACAGTGAAGTGCAAATTTTGCCCCAGCTTATGGGAGCTTGAAAGCACTAGTCGCAGTAGCAGAGTTGACTGTCCCATGGTAACCTTGTTGAGCGAAGACGGAGGCGCATGGCGAGGGTTCAGTTGTTTACCTGCAGTGACGTAACAGCGCTTGATTGCTTCAAGCATTTAAACTTCCGCTGCGCGACGATGCTAATGAAATGAATGACTGATTAATGAAACACATGCTAAGGTGTGATATCAATTGCGCTTACCACTTGTTGTGTTTTTCATGTTTGTTTGAACAATTCTATTTGAATAAATTCTGATGCGATGTCGTGAAAGATTCTCGATGACCTCGACCAGAGGAAGAGTAGTTGACCACTGCACCGACACCAAAAATGGAGTTAAAACCAGGTTTCGGTGTCGCAGAGTGGCCATCATTTTCCCTGATCGAGGTCATCAATTCTTTCCGAGGATCTTTTGCGATATCACAGAAAATTCAGATCTTATTCAAATGGAATTGTTCAGACAAGCATGAAAAACAAAACAGCAGGCGGTTAGCGCGATTGACATCATACCTTCACGTGTGTTTCACGAATCAGTCATTCATTTCATTAGCATCATCGCGCAGCGGAAGTTTAAATGCTTCAAGCAATCAAGCGCTATTACGTCACTGCAGGAAAACAAGTGAAGCCTCGCCTTGCGCCTCCGTCTTCGCTCAACAAGGTTACCATGGGGTAGTCAACTCTGCTACTGCGACTAGCGCTTTCAAGCTCCCATAAACTGGGGCAAAATTTGCACTTCATTGTAACCATTGCTTGATTCAATTCACGTCGAAGAAGATTTTATAGAAATAGAGGTGATCAGCCCTAGCCATCACACTTGTCCTGATGATTGCTCCATTAATACGTTCACTTATGCCAATTACAGAATTGTTAGTCGATTCTCATTTAACTCGTGAACGTAGTCGATAAATTCATCGACACAGATGCAAGTATAAACGTTCTTCATTTCTCACGTTGTCGGGGCACACTAAAGGCCAATTGCGTTGCTGCTACCTCCGTCACAAGATAGGACACTCGCCTATCTCGCAAGGTACTGAACCGTGCGAACACGCCAACGGATGAGTTCTTTACTGTAGTTAGATGAACGCCAGCAGACGAAACTATGGTGAAATGTCATTTTGGTATACGGCTAAGCACATCTGAAGCTGACGCTTGGCGACAAACAACGCGGCGAAAACAGGGAATGACGGGGTGACTCGTCTTTTTGGCGAACTGCCGAGAAATTTCAACACAAACTTCAAAATTTGTTTCTGCAAAGACACTTTCACGCCTACCCTCAACGACTGCGTTGTACCAAAAACTGCAGCCAAAATTCTCATATTGCCACACTGTTATAGACAGAAATAATTGAAAACCACAAAAAAGTTCTGTAGGTCCCAGAGAAGGTTTAATTGACAGCTATTGGGTAAATCCTGGTTCTTTCTGCCATGTGGTGTCAATTTTTTCATGGACAAACAACTGAACTCGCACATTTTCGTTGCCATCATGCGCTACAGCACTATAAAATGTGTTCCGGATTATAACTCAAAAGATCGAGTAAAAATTGCATTTTTAAATATGGTTGTCTGTACTCTTTGCTCAAGGCGTGTAAAATGTGAAGACGAATCTTCTAATGTTTAACAAAATGAGCATGAAACAGATTTGGACATTTGGTGTGTGTACACGCCCTCAACAAAATGGCAAAGTTCTCCAAACACCAATCAATAGTTGATGAAATCCAATCAACAATCTACAAAATTCAAAACAAAGCTTTCAAAATCAAATCAATAGTTTTAGCACGCGAAATACATTATTATTGATAAGCGTTTTTCATGGCAAGTAAAAGTTGGTGTCAAACGTTCATGAACTGTTAAGGAAACTGCCAACAGCAAATCAAAAAGAAGCGACTTTGTTACATAGCAAATAACCTTTAAGCAGCAGGAGAAACCATTTCTTTAAAAAACAGCCTGCAGCATCCCGAGGCCATTGTCATGATTGGTCAAAGAATATGAAAGCAGAATATGTACGGAAACAGCTGTTGTTGATAAAAAGTCACAATCGTTCGACAGCGCGTGAATTGATCAACGCAATTAATAACCACTACTTTTGTAAAAACTTTTACTTGTATCCAGACGATGTTCCGATGCATTTCTGTCACACGACAAAAGCAGCTGATCACATTTGCTCCTTTCCTCCAAGGCCTGTCCTTCACAAACGCTGGTCGGAAATGCGAAGGGTGAAAACTTGTGTGAGTGAGGACTAGCACTGCCTGAAGCGCTACCTGCGCAAAAGCAAAGATTTTCTCATTAAACCACATACCTCAGCATACCTGTCACTTGCATTTAATACGAAGACAAGACACCAACGGCCAAACGTTGTAGCATGTTTTTCATGTTTACTCACTGCAAACGAGGCAGCAACAACCAATGTTGCGAAGTTTACTTTGTATTAAGTTGATACTAACGTTCACATATATTTAATATCCCAATATGTGTGGTACAAGCGCCTTATATTCTCTAATGTGCAACCGCGGTTTCTCACAACAATAATAATACCATCAAATTTCTGAAGTTAAGATGAAGCTAACATTTACATATTTAATATTAACATACGTGTGCTACAAGCTCATTAAATTTATTTATTTATCTACAAACAGCCAATGATAGCAGGCCAAGGCCTGAAATAATCATTGGCAACGCAAAGGCTAAAAAATAGGCAGCCACACACACACACACAAAACATTACAGAGAGAAGCCACGGTAGATGGTAAAGTTGTACTAATAGGGTAACACGTCTGCTGAAACAGGCATAAGGACGGATTTTTAGATAAATCGGGATGTCCAAACAGAATTATTGTGGTTAATTCGGCGCAATCTAGTGAAGTAAATTCAGAACGGGAAAATATTTTTTCATCAACAAACATCTTTCAAACTTTTGGAATCAACATTTGGCGTGATATGTAGATGGAAGGACATTGAAAAAATATATGAAGTTCAGTCTTAATAGAAACACATTAACAGATCTGATTGTAATGGCCATTTGCGTTCTGTTTCCTATGTCCATAAACGAAGCATTCGCAGGATGGCAGTTGCGTTTGTATTGCAACCATTCAAATGCCAAACATTAGTTTCTTTGCTAAGGAACGAATCTGATACTTCGGAGCGGAATTGGCGTAAACTTGAATGAAGGGCAGTGGGTAGAGAGTTCCAAAGTTTTGACCCTTTATGGAAGAAAGAATTATGTACGGAATGAGTTTTACAGGAGGGCTGAACATTCATATGAAAAAGTGAAGGGCAGTCAGAAAGAATTTAAAAAATTGAAAGCAAGAGCGGACATGAAGGAAGTGCATGTTCCGAAAAGGGTGGTACGGAATGCTATAAGAATATGAATCTGACGACGGACAAGCAATGGCGTGAGACCTAATTCTTTTAGAATAATCTCATGTGATGTGGTCCAGACAAAATTAGAGTTAAGCTTAGCTACGGCAGTGTGAACGCCTTTGAGGAGATTGGCTAAAATTTTCTAATGTGCAACCACGGTTTCTCACAATAACAATACCATCAAGCTTTTTTCCCTCAGTAAAATACAACTTGGCGTTTATCACAATACAAAAATTCATACAGCAAGCCAATGAAACTGCGCTTGGTCATGCAGAACACGCCACTGCCACACACGTTGCCCGCTATCGCTTCGAAGCGGACCCGCGTGTCAGACTGAGGACTCACATTGACAGAAACAGTTTGTACTTCAACTTGAAGGCATTGCTACTTGGGGCACCGCCATACCTCACGCTGGTATCGACGCTGTGGGCAAAAGGAGATTTGGAGTTGGGTTATGAATAATCTCTCTCATTTTCGTAATCAAATCTGAAAGCTTACTCTTGCCTTTGTAACATTTGTGTCCCACGTTGTGCATGTGCTCGCACAATCTGTTTATGAAAAACCCCTGTAAGGCACAAGGCTATTGCTTCTACTCACCTTTTCGTGGCAGATATTGCTTTCTCACGGTATCGTCCATCTGGTGGGCACTTCTACGTCCCAACATAACGATTGCATTGTTGAGTTCGACAAATTGAGTTATGTGCCTTCCTTGTCCAACAAGACTATGACACCAGGTCGTATTCCACGCGAAGTTAGCACCTAGCACGCACGACCCACAAACAATACTCACCAGCGCTTTTCGGGCTTTTTGACTGCCAGTACTGCCTCAGTTCTTTGAAGTTCTCCTTGGAGTTCTGCCTGTCGAGTACAATCTTGCTCGGTCGATTCTGGCGATTCATTTTCGACCGACCTGGTGGCACTGCTACCCACAGCAGAGCTGTGCCAACGTTTGTTGTTCAACGACCGAATCTTATCTGCGACCAGCTGGTGCAGCGAGTGCGTGTATAATCCAAAAATAACGTGCTTTTGTTCGGCTCGAACAGCCAGTGAAAGCACACTTAAAAGCCACTTGGACAGCGCAGTAATCCAATTGTGCCTCCAACGGTCTTTCCAGGTGGTGTCCGAACCTCTGTCTTCCGGAACCAGTTATGAAGTTGTTGCCGCACGCCAAAGAACGGCGTTTGTAATTGAAAAAAAAAACACAGCAAAACACGTCTTCTGAAAGCAAAAAAATCTAGGCTGTGTAAATTTAATTCATTTTAGTTAAATTATTATTGGAGCATCTCAATATGCTCGCATCTAATTAACACAAATCCCACCACCTTCATAAATATTGTATCTTTTAACATTTTCCCAAGTGGCACGCGATTCGATATCCTGGCAAGACAGAACAGAGCAACCACAAAGAGCATTTTTTTCATTCTATCAATTATTACATTAACCAAAGAAAGCTGAGCGGTGCAGACTAAACTTCAGGTGTCAAGCCACTCGCACTACACTGAGAATAATAACATCAAGGAATAAAGTTCGCGGTGCAATACATGCTTCCGTTTTTCATGCACTGCTGAACATGCATTGTTTTAAGCTGCAGAAGTGAAAGCTGCCACGCCCGTCACTCGACCCGTTATGCGCTCAACTTCATCCCTTGCAACCAGACCCACCACGCGCTAAGTGCAATTAGAGAGGAAGTGCGCGATGCCAAGGGCACTTGTGCCGGAGTGGACGCGCTCCCAGCATACCCGTGCTGCACACGAGCTCAGCAGGGCAGTTCAGAACATGGGAATCGAACGAAAATAAACTGACGTCGCAGTTTGTTGACGTTGCTTGTTTGACATGGTTGTACTACTTGGAACGGGAGAGTCAAATTAAAGAGGAGCTTTGTTGCGAGCTCTCTGACGCAGATAAGACGAGGCAAGAGACGACGACAAGAAAATGAGCGAAGTAGAGCGTTGGGAAGTATCAATCAATCCAATGGGTCCATTTGGAGAGTCGTTAAAGCGAACTCAATCGCTCACTGTCCGCATGCGAGGGCGCGAGCTCGCGCGAATCAAAATTCGAACTGTAAGTTCCACTGTTGAACCGGTCAGCAAACAATGACCACTTTTGAACATGCTTCAACCTCGCTCACGCAATAACGAGCTCTATCCGGGAAGCGTGCATTGACTCCCCTGACGAGAGACACTCGCTGCACAACGTAATGAGGTCTATCTTATCATGGGACATAATACAGTCGCTGAAAAAAGCTGTTAAAAGCTGATTTTGATTGGCTATGCCACAAGGGACCGAAAAGTCTATAGCAAACTTTACATTAGCATAAAATGTACCAGTTCAATCCTATACGCACGTGCTTCAGTTTCAAGGAAACGAACAAGAATATTTGACGTTTCACGCAGATAACGCACCGGACACTCACTTCTGGGAACTCAATGCCTACGCAAAATCTTTCTAAGTCACCTCTGAAAACAAAACATTAATTTTTGAAGCAAGAATACCGGGAAAAATCTGAAACATTCACCACAAACGACTTTTTCTTCCTTCAGTTTAAAGAAACAGCACGCAACAATGAGGGATCAACAAGGAACACCAACGTGGAGCTCGCGAAAAGGAAATTATGTTATATACGTGCATTCATTACCAGTTTCTTCTTTAAATTATTTTATTAGAAGAACAGGGGTTTTTATACCAGCGTCGTAGGAATACAAAGTTGTTAGGGGTCAACTGAACAACAGATTAACAGTTGTAGCCACTTGCCGAGTGCACAAAATGTTCTATACAGTGTTTTGTCCTCAAAGAATGTAATTAATCTGCACTTCCAGTAAGAGTTCCATTAAACCTTCAACACAAGCAAACAAGTTCCATGGCTTGCGTCAGAACATTTTACATTACTGTCAAGGCATAACGGGGGCTGCGGAGCTGTACATCATCGTGAAATTCTGACTATATCCACCATGTCTGTCCGCTTGCTACCACGGAATCCGAAGGTCGCGATTTATAGCGAAACAAATGAATAACTTCACTCGAAAAAACAACTATTTTTGAGCGATTCAAGTCATAAAACCTCTTTAAAAGAAATCTGAACTTTTCGGCGCCACATATACGCGACATAATACAAATTTCCGGTTAAGGCGTCCGATCATCAAAATCTATAAACGTGCAGATTGTACCCGCGGTTTATGAGCAGATTGAACCATGTGAAACGTCAAACGAAAAAGACTGGTGCTGAGCTTACTGCTTTTCATGCGATTGACGACGCTTTTACAGCGCCTGCAATCGTGATGTCACGAATATTTGCGTTGTACAACACTTTGCGCTGAAAAGTAAACGCAACCTGCGGCCTGGGACTTAAATGCATTCATCAGAGCAACACTGCGAAGTTTAAACCTGCGGCTTTGGAAAACCACTTCCACAAGCAACTGATTAACAAACTCGACTTCACCACGAGACGCATCTAGTTCGCATGCGCACGACAGAATACTGTCGTAACGAACTGCGTCTTGCTGCGAGCCAATAGAAATTATAATCGATACGTTGAAGTTCTAATACCATCGATTCGTTTACCTCCGTGAGTAGGACTAAACAGTCCGTGACAAACTGCTAGTCGTAAGTTATCAAACATGATACGATAAAAAATCATATAGGTACACAACTAAATCATTTTTATTTCTAAAAACGAATACTGTACTTTGTTTGTGTAACGGTTCATATTCCCATCAATTGCGTTTTATCTCGTTTTTCTTTGTTGCACGTGATGTTATGTTTGTTTTGATTACTGAGTGATTTGATGCCTTATTTATTTAAAGTTTGCTGCTCGCTTGTTCCACCTTCTACCATTTACTTTCACTAAATGTCACTGAACTAAGTGCAAAGTAGAGAAAGTGAAAACCGATAAAACGCTGTAAAACTTGGTTTTGTTCCTGCTACGACGGTATTTCGACGAGCGTCCAAGTACTAAGAGCGACGAAGCTTTGTAGCAACACCACAAAGTCAGTTGTGGGGAAATGTGGAGTCAGAAGTATAGTGATCGTTTCGAGCACGTGAGATCAATCAGAAATGATTGTAGCGCAGAAAATAAGTACTCTCCCGAACCACCAAAAGCTACCCCGTCTTTTCCGCGACATGAAGCCGTGGATTGCTTTGCACACAGCCCTACGGAAGTTTATTGTAAGCCTATAAGAAACTTCTGCAAAAAAATAAGCCTGTAGCTACTGCTGATTTCGTCCTTTCTCTTCATCTTTTTCTTATCTTAAAAAAGCGTAAAAAACGACTGAAGATCCGATTCGTCTGCATGCACAGCAGTCATCTGCGCTTGTATAACACGTTTGAGCTAATGCCGGAACGCTTTGCGAACCATGCTGCTCGAGAGGCATCACTGTGATTAAACCAGCGTTCTGTGTGACGCTAAAAGCAAAAGCGCTCATGGAGACGGAATGAGCGAATGCATCATTGGTAAGTTTGTAGTCACAGTTAGAGATAGGGCAAATATCAAACTTACATGGAACTGTACGAATCGTCAGAATGTGGCACATTATTTCTTTCTTCGTACAAGCTTTCATATATGTAGTTTAACGTTTTTCTTTTAGTTATTGTTACTTTGTGCGAATTGAGTGGCGCTGAAACAAAATTACCTGAAGTGACCCATCCTGGTGCTCACGGCATTGTCAGATACGTGCGTCTTGTACGACTAATTGACCACGTGCACATAAGGAAGTAATTTGAAACTACCTATCTAAATTCTGCACATGGGTAGAGCTGAAGCAGTTGCGGACAAAATATCTCCAACCTCGTTAACAAATTATCAAAAGGGATGCACGAAATTCAATCAGATTTTTCTTAGTAATCTACATAAAGCACGCGTGCGAGGTGAAAGTACTTACCAACAAGGGAGCGCAACAACGCGCAGATCCCAAAAACCCGCAAACACGTTGGCCATTTCAAACAAACTAACTTGATAAAACGAAAATTGCCACGATATAAAAGTGTCATCACCATTGCCAGTCTAAAGCTGTTTCGCGCCTACAGTCACCACAACAAATTTCATTTTCGTGCAAAGCATTTAGCAGGTTCTTCTAGATGTCAACATGGACGTTTTGGTGGCTGGTTTGCAATGGTGATATAATTCTTGATGACTGGCTGATACACAATTCTTGGTGACTGGCTGATACACAATTCTTGGTGACTGGCTGATACGCTTGCAATGGTGATATCATTCTTAGTGACTGGCTGGTACACAAGCCGCGGTGGCAGATGGTCAGTGATGAATACCGGCACGACGAGATGTGACCGGATGTGATGCTAGCAGGCACGGTGACAACTTGCCAGCGGTTAGTAATGGCGGTAGCAGCTTGTTTGTGGCAACGCCTGTTATGACAGCAGTACAATAAAGGAACGTGTCTCAATTACCCTTAAGCCGTGGTCGTGACCAGGCATGCAACCGATAGCATTTTATATTCACCACCTTTGCAGCCCGCGTATTCCATTTCATACGTAAGCGATGAAATGAACCTAGCTAGACGATGACACAAACATGTCTTTTGACATCTTAAGTGAATACAATCGATGGCGGACTTGTGCGATACATATTTACCAGCTAGTCTGACCTAAACCTTTCCACTGCTCAAAAGCCGCAATTGTGCGAAAACGCTTTATTGTACCGGTTTGTTTGCTTTGGCAAACAACGCATAAACTTCCTGCTTGCACGCCCAGTGCTGATGCTTTCAAATGATTTAAATCAGTAAAATTTGAACACCGTGCAAAGTGTCGTGATTTCACTTTTCACGGCAGAATTAAATTTCAGCCCATTCACGACCTCGCTCAGTGTGTCCAAGTCAGTTACAACATTTTCGATTTCGCATTACCCCGGTTGCGGGACATTACGTAACGCGCGGCCTCTTCCCGATCTTTCGGAGTGAAGACGAACACACCGGAGAGTCGTACAACTTTGCATCACGACGTTTTGCTTCTCTCACTTATACGTGGGTAGCTGACAAATTTTATATGCGTCAAATATGAGATCAATTGGAAATGAATGATAGAACCAAGTCAGAGACAGTGAGCAAAATCATTAACAGGGTGAAGTGTAACGTCTTGCTGATATTAATTTAAACTTATAAGCACTCAATGCGCTCGTGGCAAGAGGACAATCCACCAGACCACACGAGCCATTCAGGTCAGGCTTGAGACAGTCACAGAAGACTGGTCAATCAAAACGCGTTTGCGCCACCAGCTTGCAAATGCGGTCGTTTTTTACAGCGGAACCTCACAGCCTTAGACAGCTCCGTATATACTCGTGTATAAGTCGCACCGATGGATAGGTCACACCCCTAGTTTGTGATTGTCGAAGTGGGTGTTTGTGGTTGATCCGTATATGGATAACAGTGAAGCAGAACAGCTAAAACACAGGTAGCTTATTGGCTTTTCTTTCAGCGTGATGAATGAAGAGAGTGAAGTAGAACAGCTAAAATGCAGATAACTTACTGGCTCTTTTTTCGGCGTGATAAATGCGGGGAGTGATGAGAAGAACAGTGATGAATATATTTGGTGTTAGCATGCAACAGGTTAAAGTATGCAACCGGTACCGGTAATAATAACATTTTAATTTCGAATTAATCGGGTCAGCGAGACAGAATCGAATTTTTTGTGAACCGGATTTGATTTGGCTGATTCTATGGACATCCGTTAACAAGAGGCCTGGTGTTTGTATTTATGTCCAGTGTATAGGTCGCACCTAATTTTTTGGCTCAATTTTTTGGTAAAAAAAGTGCAACGTATACGCGAGTATATACAGTAAATAGTCGAGCTGTTGGGGGTCAGCTCGGACCCAGAGATTAAACGAACCGACAGTTTCATCCGGCCGGGAATGAAAAAAGACGCCACCCTCCTTTCCGTATTTTTATTACTGTACAAACGGTTAGCTTTCATTGAATCAGGGTGGCGCATTCAAGGCTGGCTACTTTTTCCATTTGGGGCGTTTCCTAGAATTCTGCTTTTGCCGTTACTCCCCGTCCCATAAAACTATATCGAGAATACTGCGTCATAAACGTCAGCGAAAAATTGCTCAGCCCGATTCAATCCAGGTACGTTCGAGCAGCCTATCTGAAGTACCGCGCCAAGCTTACGCCGGCGCAAAGCGGCGGCCACCTCAACGCGCCGGCGGTTATTCGGCGATGATGTAATTTGGTGTTGACGGGTTGAACTGTTTTCAGTTTGCCCTATAAGGTTCGCGTCTGCGCATAAAAGACGCCAACCGCAGGTCGGAGCACGGGGCGAGTGGTTTCGCCGCAAGTAATGACGCTTCGTCTTCAACGTCGCCAGGGCTTTTTGTCTAACTGTCTTAAGAATGAGGGTTTTCCATGGAAGGCACAGTCTCAATCCGGCCCGATTGGCAAGTGATGTGTGACAACTTTCGTATCGGATCACTCAAAATTTTCTCCCACGTGACACAATTCGAACTTTGCCAGCGCTACGAGTACAGCGCCACGTAGCGTCAAGTGACGTTTACTACAACAGGTTGCGTCGTAACCGACTAATCACAAATTGTCGCAGCGTTTCGCGGCACATCAGAAGCCGACGCGTCAATTCTCCAGCCATTACAAGCCAAACGCTCTTACAGGAGCTTTGCTCAAGGCAAAGGCACGGTGACCTCACTGAAATCGATGGCGGCTTTTGATGGGCTCGTCACGTTATTTACAAGTCAAAACAGACTCCGCCTAATTCAACCGAGCTTGATGAGAACACCTGCCTCGTAGATGCCAACAGTAGGCGGCGATTAACCCGCATTGAGCAAAACAATCCACGTTTGATTCCACATGAATGACCTTTTTTATAATTGGCGAACAGTTATCCGACTACATTCTGCGGCGCAAAGCAACGGCAATGGCGCAGACGTTCATCATCGATCGAATGTTGCGAGACATTGCAACCTTCGCTTGCAAAACGTCTTTATGACAATAAGCAAGAAGCGTATCTCCTTTGCAGCAAAGAAAGAGCTCTTCTGGTGAACTGCACGTTTTTATTAATGTCAACCAACGTTGCGACAGTATGCAGCCATCTGGTTTTGTTGTCAGGGCGGGAAGTTGGTGGTGATTACCAGCTGAAGATTGATGCAGAAAAACTTCGCCTCCACGCAAGTCGCTTTCTTTCTAGCGCTGTATCTTACACTGCGAAGTTGGCGCCTGACGTGTAAACGGAAGCTTATACACAACACTTTCGCCGTAAACGGAAACAGCGAACCTTTGCCCTTCTGCGCGACCTTCGGCTTTCCCAGGTCAGACGAGTTCGAGCATGCCCGGCTCGTCACATGTCTAAGTTAACTAATTATAGAACAGACCGGAATTGCTGGACTTTGAAACAAAGCTTAACAATCACTGGTGAAACAGCAAAAACACACTAGGGTTTTTATGTATTCCAGCATATATCAGATCGTACCTAGCAGCCAGACGAGGGTGAAACTGAAAGTTGAGACATCTAAAACAATACACGTCTCGCGATGTTTGGTGTTGTACACCCTTCAAGTTAATATCGGTCTCTCAATAAGCGATCATCAACGCAATACCCAACAGTTCAAACGGACATTGTAGTTGTGTCGAAGGAAAGCTGCCGGTAAAACGAAAAATAAAAACTAATGGACAGATGTCTTACAACACTGACCTTAGCGGTGCGATCAATGCGCTCAGGAAATCGAATCAGTGTGAAGATGTCTCCTTCTTGGCAGCAGAAACAGAGTGATAATACCGCGTGTGCACGAATCAACAACGAAATAAATCAAACGCTGAGCTGTCCTTACGACGAAATAACTCCTGCGATATCTGCGATCGTGCCCAAAAAATATCACTAGTTTTGTTGCAACCTCTCCGGTGGTGTTGCGTTGATTGTGTGATTCACCACGAACGGGATGTGCGTGAAGAACAACGCCATTATATGTGTAGAGCGAGCAAGCACTCTCCCTGCCAGCAAACAATCGGCTGCCAAATCATGACATTTGCGCCCGCTGCGTTATACCTTGGAACAATATGCGAGCCAAACGCAACAAATAAACTGTGCAAGTGGTGGTCATTATAAAAACACTGCTTTTGTGCACTACCCCGAGTCTGTGGCTGGCACGGTTGGGAACCTTGCATTGAAAAAATTCTTCGTTGTCGGCTTACGACTTCGCCAGAAAGCGCACGGCTTTTATTTGTTAGCTAGTTAGCTCCATTTCAGGTTCATACTTTGTTATTAAGGCATTGCTGGTCACTTTTGTTCAAACCATTAATCGAACAACTTCGACGCAAGATCTTTCCCAAGCTAACTACCTGTACCTGACATTTTGCTTGATTACACACGGCGATATCGATTTTCAAGCCTGCAACATTTTCATTTTCGCAAGCCTAGAAACCTACCTCTCCAAAAGAAACAGGTTGCCTACTTTTTTAATCATAACAAAGAAATGCAGAATGTTTTATCCACACTACCTTAAAATATCACGAAGCGCAAGTTACTTAGAATGAAGAGCCAACTATCTGGAATTCTGTCGATTGTCGTGGATCTCAACATTTCATGAACAATCCATCGATTAACTCCAATGATTTCTATTTCATTCGGACTTAAAACCTCGATGCTTTGAAACCTGTCGTCAGATTCTCGCTTATCTTACAGTGCGTACGTTTGGGAGCTCGACGCCAGCCAAATGCTAAATTATTGATAACGGAAGGAATACTCAGCTTCTCCAAATCTCATAACCCTTTGCGACTTGCATCATTTGATTATACTTCGCGAAAACACTTTGCAACAGAAGTCCAGCAAACTAGGGAAAGCTTATGCTGCCATGAATGGTTGCCCGGCAGTCATCCATTTTTATGTGCCTCCGCGGGAGCAAATTGAAATTGACAACGATTAATGCACCCCAAGCAACAAACTTCCTGCGCAAGAGGTCGCCCCACTGAAGAAGAGTGTGCAAGCAAACAAGCGTTTTCCACACGCAACTACCAGTGGTGCCACGCCTAGTGATTTTTCACTAGAGATTTGCACCAACAGAACGAACAAGTGTTTCTAATTTGAGTTTCTCATTGTTTTCTCTTTCGTACTGTTTGTTACTGCATTATTGGCCATGACGGTATTTACATTTCTTTGCAGAAACACTGCTGTAGAAATAATTAATTGTTAGGTTGATTTCTCTAAAATACTCCGTCAGTAGTGTCGTTTTCAGCTCTTGAGAAAGCCTGAAGATTGTTTGTATGAGATTTTAAATCATTTTCAAGTTTGTTAAAATCGATCATGCTGAAGCCTGCAAAGGTCTTTGGCCAATAAAGTAAATAACAGATCATTCCACGCAAAACTGCAAACTTCTACGCAAAAATTTTAAATCTAGTGATATTTTTCAGATCTAGTGAATTTTTTTGAGAACCTAGAATCCTGTGGCAGCACTGGCAGCTACTCACAAACTCAGCAGTGAAGTTTGGCTGTTGCACTGCACAATTCTCGAACTTCCAGCTGTGATATTTATCACGTATCTGTGGAAGCGCTATCGCAGTTTTTACTCGCGCTAATGTCACTGAAGTGATTTTAATCACTGACGAAGACTGCAGTAAAAATCATTCAGTTAAGGTGCTCAACAGACACATTGCAACTCTGTCAGCNTAATCACTATGCTCCATTTTCATTTCTAAGTGCTGTATAGTGCGCATGCTCTAAGAGTCCAAACTTGACAGTGAGCGATTTGTTGGGGAAAACGCGTTTTCACAAGTAGCAGTCAATACTTTTCCGTCACCGAACAACATAGAACAACTGGTAGACTGCAAAAACTTTAGCCATAGCTTAAAATGCTCTGAGAAAACGCAACTTTCTGGATTTCCGGTCGCAAGATTCGGAGTCCCCGAAAAGAAGCGGCGATCGTGCTGCCTTTGCAGTTGCTTCTCTGTGAAGCTGTGCAAATTAGTGCCACCATCCATGCCGACAGCTTTCCACGAGCTTGCAGTGCGATGGCAAACGACTGCGTGCCGGATGCTCGAAACACTTCTAGCAACTAACCCACGCGCACACCGTCATTAGCAGCTCCTGACCACGCAGCAAGTTATAGGTTGCTTTTATGGGTTCGAACTGTGCGCAGCTCTGACTGACATTTGTAAGTACAGAACACACACCTGAAGAATCGACACCCCGTTAAATGTTAGAGAAGGACATCAACCTGCATGATGCAAATCAAGCAAAAAGCATCAGAACCTCAGGAAAAATCAGGAGTGACTTTTTCCTGACAGCAAAATCGCAGTATAGATCGGCCGTGTTTGAACTTTAGGCGCAGAGATCAAAATACACCTGTGAGCGATTAGCGCTGACGTCAGTTCAACAACGCCAAGTCCCACATTCAGACAAGCAGCAAGATTTATGCATGCGTCTTTGTGCGCTTCCCGTTTATTCAGGAACAAAATCTCTTCTTTCAGTCAATGTACGGTATGTTGTGAAGTAAGCAATTTGGTTTTGAGCTTTGTCAAAGCAGCTCTGCATCAAGCCAGCAAAGATAATGCTGCTTTGCCAGAAAGTTTGTAAACCTTTTCTTACAAATATGCAGTTCATTGTTGTAAAGTTTGAGCATTCTTGATGATGTGAAACTGTCGGTCGATGACGCGGACTGGTACAGAGTAAAATTACTGGACGATGCAATTTTATCAACTCACGAAACATCTAAGTTGATCTAACTATTCCTCAATGTATCCGAAAACAAGCACGAACTGCCAAACAGTTTACCAAGAATTGATCAGAAGCAAAGCAACCTAAAACTGCTTTGATTTGTTCTTATTTTTAATTGTCTGTCTCATCAATACTCCTCAGATTACACGATAATAGCAATACAAACGAAAATATGGTTAGTAATAGCACAGATGCGCATTTTACAAGTTTGAGATGCGAAAATTACCTAAAAGCACTTTAGAGACTTAATGCAAGCATCATTGATACCGACTTGAAAACCCATACATCCGAACACGTCCGATTCCCTGCACGCCCCACAAACTAAATTTCTCGCTAGCAGCGGGCAAAACCAGTGTGTCCGCTTAGCCTACGCTGAAACACGTTGCACACGGACACATTTCGATTGGAGGCTAGTATAAGATTTCGTAATCATGCACGGAAGCTATGTCGAAAACCAACAATGAGTTGTAAAGCGTACCTTCACGTTTTTATGCTTTTGTTGCATTTCACAATATTATTCGAACTCTGTGCACACACTGGCTTGATTAACTTAGTGCTTTTCCGCCAAAGTGCATTGCCCGTTGTGATATGCAAGTCATGACATCACCATAAAGCTTTTCGCCGGCCCTGGTCGCCATACCAAGTAGCCATTGACGCAATACATACATTTTACTTTCGCATTTCAATCGTTACAATTTGGCAAGCAATCATTTATACGCAATATGACGCATAAATGAATCTCCAGTGACAAGGTGCAGAGACGAACGACTGTTAGCAAGCAGGGTTGCAGAGTCGGAGGTAAAATGTCCGACTGTAACTCCGACCTTTCCAAAATTTCCGACTCCTTAACATAATGTGAATCAAATTTGGCTGTCAACAATTTTGTAGATAGCAATCAATACAAATCGTGGTGCACAGCAATAATTCTGTTTCAATAAAGGTTTCAAAAGAAATCGTCAACAGGCACGAGTTATAGGATTTCTAGTACGATGTAAAAATTAATCCAATTGGACTTCCGGAGTCGGAGTCGGATAAAAAATCCGCACAAGTACATGCGTGGGGTGCGTCTTAAGCAAATCATTGCCTTTTAAATCATCGTTCAATTCGGTTAGAGTGTTAAAAATACCGTGAAGCATGCAGTTACAAAGTCATCCACATTTGCAGAGCTGCGCTATTAGGAGTTCCACACCTTTTGATCATCACGACACGTGACCTATTCCAAAAAGGTTTGAGCTTGATTTTTGACTTAGCGAAATACCATCCTATCCAGCCGCACGCTTCGGTTTCTGTCACATCTAAACCTAATTGAAGTGATCGCTACCAGCAGCTGCGGCAGTGAATCGACTCATTTTCTGCGTGTCGGTTTTGTGTACTTAGCAAATGCCCGCCTCTCTAGCAACACGTTACACTTGCCTACTGCTACTCTTGTTTCTACACCTTCGGTCACGAATCAACGCGCTGAGGAAGATTGAAAGCACGCCTCAAACGCAAGCAAGGCAACTGTACGAGACCAACAACCAGTGAAGAAGCCATTGGGCTCCTCGCCGAACAACAAAAAGAGTTTTTCAGAGATTTGTAACGAAGGACTTTTTCCTCTATGTCTTTTATTTAAATTTTTTAAATTTTTTCGGAGAGATTCACCATTCATCACTCGATTATTTTAGTGCTGCGAGCCACCTATTACACACTATAAAAATCTGTGCTGGAATAAAAAAAGTGGCAAAAAAGAGTAAGTGACTTTAGCCTGAAAGCACTGAGAGAAAACGTTTCTTAGAGACAATCGTTTTTCAGTTCCATATTTTTTGAAAATGTTGATCTCAGTGGAAATATTTCTCACGAACTTCCGTTACGCAGTTTTGGCATGAGCTCGTCTGTCAAAGCCCAAGAAAAACACGGTCAGACCAAAAACAAACTCCGAAACTCGGGCCTTGCCTTGATGCGAGGCCGCCCGAAAATAACCATTGCCACGTTTTCCGTGAAATGCTGCAAATAAAAAAATGCCAAAATTTTGTCAAAAACAAAACATTTTCAATATTTTTCAGTGCGCTTCTGCTGGCACTTTGCCCTAAAACAGGGATGTCAAACATACGGCCCGCGGGCCAAAACCGGCCCGTTGCGAGGTTGAATCCGGCCCGCGGGATGATTTTGCAAAGTAAAAACTTCTTTGTTTGCTTAAGAAGTTTATCCAGTCATACTTCGATAACTGGTGACTAGATTTCAATTACTTGAAAATGAAATTTCCCCGTTTCTTGCATATTTCCTTTTGCATGTTCACGCCGGTTTGAACTTTCAAACAGGTATGTATGAACATGCAAAAGTACAACAACTGTTGATAAAGTTTAACACCAGAACTTCGGGTAAAAATATACCTTGAGCTCCAACGATGTCGATTTCGAAACCTTCGGAGTTCTAGCTACAACTGTAACTAAAATTTGCTACGCAAAGCTTCTATTCCACTTATCGACCGAAAAACAACTGCACAGAAATCTGTTCGGCAGGGTAAAATTTGAGAATCGGTAAAAAGCAGTAACCGCAGAAAATTGCGCATTGAATTACAAAAATGTCGAAAT
>JGI24158J21664_10000149_pt1 | contig 49168 bp, 38 predicted proteins | sample Ectturendosymbi3_FD_21664 | JGI IMG/M metagenome (IMG submission 21664) | reverse complement strand
TCTGGGAGAACACAACACGCAAAGAACTTCAACCCCTTGAGTTAACAAGCAAGGTAACTACAGAATTTGCCTATAACGGCACCTCTAGGGGATTGCATAAAAAATGTTATTGCCGAATTGACATTATAAGCGAATTTGAAATGCGTATAAACGATGCCATCGAGACCAAGCAAAATGTAACGGTATGGGCGAATTGAAGTTACAGAGGAGGCCGTTATAAACGAATTCAGCCGTATAGAACAGATTTACAAGAGGTTTCAGGCCCCATTTGGATTAAACTAAAATGTTAGTTTCAGGGCAAATTGTTATTTTCAGGGCAAATTGCTATTTTCAGGGCAAATTTTTTTCCGCTCCCCCCGGTAAAATGCATTCCCGTACGCCTATGTAACTATACTCGTATATACAGTATAGTAGGCTGAGTGTGACGAAATATGTAGGCAGGATACCTAAGCATTATTTCGACAAAAATTCTAGACTAGAGCTCTAGCCTACAGCATGCGTGACAACTCACGTCTCAACTAGATTTGTAGAGTAGTTGTTTCAAGTTTAAACAAAAAATGTAAGTGTCCAGTATGTTGTCACACGTTTCTGCCAGTTAGCTGATAATGGCAAGTGTAATGTGCATGCTTAAAATGACTGAAAAGTAACAGGTTGTGGTTAGAAAAATCATCGGGTACACTACACTGTAACTGATTAAGGCATGGATGTGTAAGGTCATTAAGTGAATAAATAATGTCTCTCTGTCTGCTTGTGTTAACTTAGTTTAACTTTAGTACGGTGGAACCCACGGTTAGGCCCACGGTATTAAGCCCACGGTTAGGCTTAATAAGCTCAAAATTGTCCGGTCCGGAATCACACCATTTATTCCTGTAATAAAAAAACGCTTTTTAACCCAAAACGTCGCTTCATAAGCCCAATTTTCCACCACATTTGCTTAATATTGGGTGAAAAAGCGTCGCAACTCGCACTTCTTTGTCTTGCTTTCGACGGTTTCGCACTTTACGCTGCTGAGCTAGTTCATAATTCAACTGTTTCGTCATAGATGTTTATTTGTGCCGTAGACGATATGCAAGACAACTGTTGCCATGTAGAATTTATTTTAAAAGTAGCGAAGAGATGTGCAGACGTAGCCTTGTCTGAGAAACTTGAGATTTTAGTACTGCCAGCATGCAGTTAACATGCTGCCGCTGAACAACGCAAAATCTCTCGTGGCTGCCTACGAAATATCCTGCGCAACAAAATGAAACAAGGCTTCGTTGAATGCAAGTGACATCGCTAGAACTTCTCCACAACATGCACTGGGTGAGTAAAGTTTAAATTACATGATCTCAGTTCTGGGAAATTTTGTAAATGTATGAATTAAAGCTGTTTGCATTGTTTTTTTCCACATTAAAACTGCTATGAATTTGTGTTGAGTTGCACGCTGTGCAACTGTATTAATTGTGTTGATGCTATGTCAGGTTTATACAAATACAGACATTTTTAAACAGGCATTTTCAGTGATTCAAGTATCTGTGGCTTGGAGTTTTATGGAAAAGCTATCCTGAATTTCTTGAAACAGCTCGTTTTCTGAAGCTTGTCAGCAATATTTGGAAAATGTCAGTGAAAACTCGATCCTACCAAACGTGTGTATGTGGTTCCAGTGGATAGTTTTTTGAACAGTCGAATGTTGATAATCACGTTTTCTTATCCTAAACGACATATGATAGTGGACATTACGACATTAATTCTGGTAATGACCATTTACAAGATATGTCCGCTGGGTAAACTTCTGTATTTTTACCATTTCTTGCTTCAGTTAAGTACTTATACTAACTAATTTTTTACAGCAATTCGAAAAAGAGATGAAATGCGTGCTCCGCCGGACGTATGTGATATGGAGCATGTTGGCTTGCAGTACTTGCAAAAGGCAAGAGACGTCCTTGTGAAATGGAAGATGACTGGTACTAGTGATCTCACTCGTGAAACTTTCACAGCGTGCATGCAAAGCATTGATGCAGTTTACGATCTTGCCATACATCTGCAACAAATGCATGAGTTTTCTTGTGTTCTTACAAGGAAGTTTCTGTCAGAGCCAATTGAAGGTCGGATTGGCTGGTACCGGGAAGTGCATGGAGTTAACTTTTATATATTGATTCGTCAAGTTCTACAGCCAGATGAAAAAATTCGCTGCTTGAGCTTACTGCAAGAGCAAGCGTTGGTGTCAGCTTCCAACTTGATGGCTCTTGACAGTTTGCCCCCCTGAAACCTACGAAAGTAACTTTATTCACGATGATTTCGTACAATTCAGAAAACAACATTTGCGATTAAAGGCAACCTTGTCGTCCATTGTTTTGTCACAGCAGTGTTGTGAAATGTACTTCATCTCTCTTACAGTAGCGAAGCCGTTGTGAGACTTTACTACCACACATTGCCGAAATCGCTCCCCCCTAAAATTACTGGTCGGATCCCCACCTGGTTCGGAAAGTGATGCAAGTGTAATCTTTTTCGTAAGCGGGTACATCGATCGCAGCATTTCCCACCGTAGGAAATGTCCACATTGTAAAGAGTTGCTTGTTGAAGTTTGATGTTCCAGAACTTCACGCATGTGTGCCGAAAAAGCACGCCCAACTTTTAGAAATTGCTAATCGTGGTGGCCTTTCTGCACCAACACAGCTTTGTTTCGCGAGAACCGCGATTGTCGTGCAACTACATACACTTCACTTGCATAGAATGAGCATGTTAAAAAATTTTTCTTAACCCCTTGTCTAACCAACGTTCTGCCTTCACAACTGCTGTCTGTGAGGTTGCCACAAATTGTTTGCGTGTAACTTTATTGCAACAACAGTGCCCTGTTGGTCATTTCATCTTTAAACTAATTACGCAAACAACCGTTTGCTTTGCAAAAAATGATTTAAAACGTTTAAATGGTGCAATAGATGCACCCGAGACATTATCTTGTAAACGAAAGGTGAGATAGTCAACTGCACGTGTTTCTAGCAAGAATTAAAGTGTATCTATTTTAAGTTTCATCCTAGATGTCACCTGTACAATCGCTTTGCATGCCTTAATCAAAGCGAACGTTTTTAATTGGATACGCACACATATCCCTAAGTTTATTTTTGCAAAAAGAGCGTTGAGTGCGCTGTGAAACTATTTTATACAATCCCTGCACTTCAACTTCACTTCGTTGAACAGTGTTATAATATTGTTTGCGAGTTCGTGACGACACAAGTTTTCTTACCCAGTGTTGTCATCTTTTTTCTACTTTGAACTGGAATCTGATTTTCACGTGTCTGTCTGTGTTATGTCCCTGTAATTGTTGTTGCTTAGTATTGCAGCGATAATGTTACGAGCATTTGAAACGCCAACCTCTGTGGAATATTCAAGTGTTGTCATCTTTTTTCTTCGTTGAACCTGAATCCGAATTTCATTTGCCTGTTCCCTGCTTTTTTGTCGCTTGTGCTTTGATGCTGTGTCCATGGACTTAGCCGCTTTGGGAATAAAACAAGAGATTATATTATATTGCTTGTATAGTTAGTCGAGTTCTTCTGTTTGAATGTTGCTCCATTGGATAGACATTCAGCTTTAACTAGGTTCAAAGTAATGTTTGGCATGTTGTTACGTTAGCTGGGACAATGTTTACAAGCGTGAACGCTATCAAGAGAACATTTCATGACTTATGGCAGAAAACCTGAAATTGTTCCCTTTACACGCAGCCCTCTTGGACCGCCGCTTGCCATAATTCGTAAATAATGGAAAATAGGGTAATTCATTCGATTTTAGCCGACGGACTAAGCGGAAATTCCCCTGCAAAAACGGTAGAAGCAAAATCAAAAAAGAAAAAATTTGCCCCCCCACTCCCAATATGGCTCATTTGGGCCCCCTGTTGTGACCCTGAATGAATGATGGGCGCTCACTGGGAGTTTTGCAATCCCTGCACGCCTGCTGAATCCCTAAAGTCAGAGGACCTGACATTTGTGACAAGTTGCAGTTACCCTTCATTTGTCCACCCTGTTTTGAAGCCTCCTATCCCCGAGTTCCAGATATCCCTGTGATACCCGTATGACGAAATTGACGACTGATGACTTTACTGTTTAATAAACCAAAAAAATGGTATATTTGGGCTTTATTCTGAATAGAATGTTGTCCATGAAAAAAAATGTCAGATTGAAATGCACGCGTTCATCTCACTTATACTGTCTAAAGCAGGGTTTCTCAACCTGTGGGCCAAGGAAGAATTCTTGACGGGCCACGACCTGGTGTTATTGAAATTGAGTACGTTTTGCAAGATTAACCTTTTAATCGAAAGTACGTAAGTAGCTGCAAAGCTCTTGAACTACAAACATCATAATACTCTCGCTTTCGTCATTATGTGTCAGAAATTATTGCGAAATGGAAATTTACGCGTAGCCTACCACATTGTGCACATGATGCAGTTACTGAAGGCATTTTGAGGCAGGCGGGCGGCTCTTGTTGCCAAGAACACAAAATCTAGAAGAAAGCTTAATGTGGAAGATGACTTGATCTGTGCGTTATCGTGTATTGAGTCTCGAATATTTATGGTTTGTAACAACTAACAGGCTCAGCCTTCGCATTGGTTGCAGCGCACGTTGTGTTTTTGAGTTTTTAGTTTTTACTATTTTTGCTCTGTGCACGTGCGACAGTTCTCGAATTGGAGAAGTTGTACAGTCGGCGGGCCACGTTTGTTTAATTATTGGGCCACCTGCATGAAAAGGTTGAGAACCCCTGGTCCAAACCAAACACTCACTGCGAAAGCATGTGTTTGCTGGGGAGCAATAAGAATGGGTTAATGGGTTTACAACTCATAACGGGTGAAGTAAGCCACGCCAAGCTTGATACTTTTATTTAAATTCCGCTCCAGTTTTGATTTACACGAAAATCATCGAAAGGTTGAAGAAAATAGCGCGGCTTTGCAATATAGGCTTTCTTATGCACATGTATAAAATGTTTTGATGTCTTTATTTTCATGCTGAGGACCCATAGGTTCGCAGCTGTAATCTTTTAAAGCTAGCCTTTGAAAAAATCGTGACATTCGTAACATAGATTAGGCGGTGACAACACCACGGTGACGATCAATGGAAGCAACTGTAACATCATACGTAAAAATGAATCTGAAATCATCTGCACCACCAACTCTCATCGAGGATCCCTTCAAACAGAGGTTAGTAGAGTTTAAAGTAGCGATGATCTGGTTATATTTGCAGGTGAGCATCTCGCAATTGTTTAAATATGATTGTGCAAAAGTTTGCATGCAGAGCTGCATGATATTTATATTTGATTGCCCTTTGATAAAAATTTGCGTTGAAAAACTTGTTGCTTGCATATGCGTGGCGTTGGTAATTATGTTTTAAGCAAAGCGATGCCCTCCGCAGGTGAAGGTTCACGCTGGTTCCTGCGGAATCTCCCCGACGGAAAAGAACGCCAGCTTCTATTACATCGACAGGTGGTCATCAAACTTTACCTGGGGAAGAGGACCGATCCCTCAAGAGGGAGAGTTCATCATCATTCCAAAGGTACTAGTGAAAATTTTAAAGACAAATAAATCAGTGCAATCTCTCACATACGTTCTTAGCTATATGAAGATGCTCATTTTAGGTGCCCGATCTTTTTTCATTCAGTATTAGCAAAAACGTGTTACGTTATGTCAAAACGAAGTCTGGCACAACTGAAAACCAGCGACCAGGAGACAATTGTTTGATTTTTCATTCAAGAGTCATCAGAAGCAAACCTGATAAGAAAGGGTTGGGAACCTGCGAGCAAAAAATGTGACCCGCTTGTGCATTTAGCATGGCCCTTATCAGAATTTTCCCTATCCAGGTTAAAGTGCAACATAGCATCAAAAGGAAGCTCCAGGTTAAACAGCTGCTAAGATGGTAGGTCAGAGCAGTCTCTTTTCCTCGTAGTAAGACAAAGGTAGGGTTTTGGGATAAAAATGATTGTTTTTTTGCAGCGAAACCCAACAGCTATAGTTCACATTTCACGCGACTCGTGATAGTTCAAAGCTCCCCTATTCGTGTGTTGAGGCGTTCGACTTCACTTTATCGAGAAACATTTGCAAAAATTGTGATTTTAACGGAAACTTCTGGAAGGTGTAGGCGTACTATTTAACGAAATTAGGAATATTGTGCCTGCGAAAACATTTTATACAATGCCTGCGAAAAATAAACAAGAAAACAAGAGGAATATCTGGGAACGCACCTCTTGGAAAAGTCCATTTACTGGAGACGATCCAGACATTTGCATCGTGTTTGCTTTTGTTGAATGGCGCTTAATACAGAAGCAATTTGGACCATGTTCTTTAAAACCAGTCCACGATAACCGGTGCAAATCTTTTTGCGTGAAATCCTGGTGTCAAGCAAAATTTGTGACTTGGGAAGCATCTGACTTCATGCCATGTGCTCATGCGCAGAGTAGTATTCTACACATCAAATACGCTGAGAAAACTGATAATTAGGGTTTAGGGTTTGGTGTTTAGGTAAGTGTGTCGGTGTAAGGTTTGGGTTGGGGTTAGAAAAAAAATTAGACGAAGTCCAATATTTTTCAGTGGTTATAGTTATTCTCTTACTATAGCTTGTTGTGGGTATCTGATATTCAACTAAAGGCTTTCAATTTATACAACACACATCAAACAAGTAATCGCCAAACTTTTTCCTTAACAGTGAGAAGCAAAATAACTGACAAAAAATAATTAATCAGAAATTTTGCAGAGGTCGGAAATTTCGTTTGACAAGGGAAGCTGAAACTTGTTGGCTGTAAAACCATTCTCTTCTGGTGGCTTGACCGTGCCTGCAACGCATTTTGCTTCAGTAAACCATAAAACCGCGTTCTGTGTATTAAAATTTATACACAGAGGAAGAGACTTTTATTTAGTGCTATAAACTCTTCTCTTTACAATATGAGTTGCTTCGTCCTTGGGAGGTCTGCCGCCTAAATGATCCCTGTTCCTTCGCAGTCTGCCACGTCCTCATGCATTTTATATACCTACGTACTTGGAAGTCATCGCAGCAATACATCCATCATAATCGTGTTGGCGTCATTCATTAGTATGCCCTTAAGCGTGTGTTTCATTAGAGTAAATGTATTCGCGCCACCCAGTTTATACTTTACTGCCACAGTTACGTGTGTATCCTCGTGTTCTTTCATCTATTTGTGTGTTCCTTGTCAGTTGCTGCGGTTCACACTTAAGTCTAGCGCGTTGCGTGTGAGGGTTAAGACGTTACGCAGTGTAATACACGCTGCTGTTCTGTCGTCAAAATTTTCAAAAGCTTTGAAATGCCTTTACAAGCGATGGTACTTTTCTGATTGCTGGCAGATTTTCAGTTTTATCCTGACGATAGTACACTAGTATTTTTCTAATTTGCTGCTGAAGATACTACAGTAGAAAAAGAAAGATTGTGGACAACTTTAGTCACTGTGCAAAACAACACTGCAATGGACACGGGCCATACTTTGGAGTGCAAGGGAAAATGGTCAATTTTTTTGTTTTAGTTTTGAACAAAAAAATGCAGTTCTCTGCCCAATTTTGGTTCAAAACAACAATGTTACTGCATTATTAGTTTTTCTCGTTTGTAAAGCTTTTCTCCTGTAGGGTCATACTGTTCTTCTCGACACTCAAACACCAATTCTGAAAATGCTGTTGATCGATGGAGGGAAAGTTATTTTCAAGGACTCTAAAGATGAAACAATGATCTTGCACGCCGAGAATGTACTCATTACCAACGGTGGAGTTCTGGAGGTAAGTTGAAACGCACAGAAATTTAATATGTTGCAAACCTTTATTTGACCCTTGTTTCTTTAGTCCAGAGTCTCCAAACTCTTTTATCCGAGGTCCACATAATCAATTACACTACAGTCCGAGGGCCGGACATCGTACGTAATGTGATTGTTTTAGATATGTATGTTATATTCTACCACATCAAGTTTTTCGTAAATACATTATTTAGTCATTATTGACAAAATGTCTTCCCGGGCCGGATGGAGTGGTTGTGCGGGCCATAGTCTGGAGACCCCTGATTTAACCAAACGCGCTGCGTGTCTGTTCGGCATTAGATTGCATTCCTTTATTTTGATAATTTCTCCACTCAGTCGACGTCGCTCCGTTTCTGTGGTGGTATTGTTTGTAAACTGGCATCCTGAAACTGTGTAAAACGTTGGATTGTTTTATTCCTGGTACTTTGTGATCCACTGTAATGGAGCGCAGGTGCAAAACGAAGTATCAAACGGTATTACAACGGAGACTGATCGGAAAAGTTGACTGCGCCAAAAAACGCGAATGCTTTTCTAAAAAAAAACTTTTGAAAGTCAATAGAAAATGTGTCTGACAACGTCTGTGCGCTTGAATGCCGCGAGTAGAACCTGATGAATAATGAGAACAACCATAATACCTCAAAGATTTCGCCACGATTTTTGCACAGCTGAACAGCAGGATCCATACAAGTGTCGCGAAGCTGGAGATGTGCTAAAAATATTGGTATTGCAAGTAATGCAAAATATTGGTATTTGCAAGTAATGCAAAATATTGGTATTTGCAAAGTTGAAGATATTTGCAAGTAACAGATAGGTTTGAAGTTCAGGGGCAGCGCTGCGTTTTTTGTATCGCAAGTGGCTTCACATAATTAATAGATTCTACCAAACCTCAATTTGCATGTGAAGATAGAAAATCATTTTGCCCCCTAAAAGTCCTATCAGGAGTCGATTGTTGCAACCTCACGGGGATTTGGCATTATTCAAAACGTCGTGGTTGCGCCCTATCGTAAAACCTTTTAATCTTTGGGGATGTGAGCTGCAGAAGTCAATGTTTTCGTTGTACTACAAGCATCTTTGTCACATTTTTCAAGCCATTTTTTCATTAAAATTATACATTAATTTTTTGGGACATGAGTGTATATTTTGTCAATGTATATTTCCATAAATCACATCAGTATGTATAATTCTCATATCACATTTCTATCGTTGAAAGAAGGAAGGGCGCTTGCTAAAAACGGTAAAGACAATTTGCGTTATGCATTGCAAGCTTAAATGTTCGTAGCGTAAGATGTTAGTATGGAATGTGTGAGATTACAAACTTTTGCAGACACCTGACATTATATTCATTATACAAAAAGTTACAGAACAACACTGGATTTCAGAAAAGGGTGTGCCAATGAATATACTTTTTCCTAATTTTAAGGAGTTTTTGATGACCGTCACAAAAAAATGTTCTAGATCGATCTGATTAAAAAATGATTCAGCACAGTTTTGTAAAAGCGTTCAGCAAAGCGCAACATAGATCATCGATGTTCCTTGCGTTGCGTAGATTGGTACTGAAAAACAACCATACGCTGGAAAGGCAATCATTGAAATGCATGGTCACCTCCGCTCACCTGAGCTGCCCATATACGGGGCAAAGACACTCGGTTTGAGGAACGGAACGTTGGATTTGCACGGACGTCACATTCCGTACACGTGGACAAAACTTTCTGAGACAGCCGAAATAGGTTCAACTCAGGTAAGCTTGTGATTTGATTTGAGGATTCATGAAACATACGGAAGTTCTTGCTTGCCGAACGAAATTAATGCAACAATATAGAAAAAGTTATTGACGACCTTGCAATGTTGTACCGAGTTAAAAGATGCCATGGACACTGGTAAATTCCCAAGTTGGAAACAACGCGATGGCATGCTCCTTTTACGATACAGCAAAGAATTAAATGCGCAATGACAGATTGCTTCTTTCGTACAGCAGTGAGTTAAAAACGCATTGATATATTGTTTTCCAGATCAAGCTCCAGCATTCGGTGAACTGGCTACGTGGTGATCTCATTGTGATCGCGTCAACAGGACTACGTCATTCGCAGAGAGAAAACGAACTCCTCGCCATCGCTGCGGTATCAGAAGGTCAGTTAAGGTCAAATGTGTTCGTTCTGTTTTATTCGTGACGCTCTTTTCCGTTCAGTAACAGCTACTTACTGCAGTTGGAGTGTTTTATTTTTCAATAAGGTATGATGTGCAGGCAAAAAAACAGGACAAAAATTTTATTTGAATTGTGCTTACTTTTCATTAAGAAAACGTGTTTTGTGGATGTCGTTAAGCGATTATACACGCGCTATCTGTGAAAGCACTAAATGAAATGTCTTCCCCTTGAAGGAGGTAAATGTCGTGCGTGTGTTCAAACCAAAAAATGTGGAAATGAGATAAAAGTAAAACGAATATCGTAGCAACGGAAAAGGCGCAGCAGAACTTAAAGCAGGGTTTTTCAAAATTTTCGCTGCATCGGAACCTTCCGCAAGTGTTTGCATTGCTCATGGACCCTACGCAATGCTTCGATTGTCGATCCTACTTTCTGTAATAAACCAGATGGGTAGAAATGTCGCATCTATGTTTTGGCGGAACCCTTGTCAGTCACTAGCGGAACCCTGAGGTTCCGCAGAGCCCAGGTTGAAAAACACTGACCTATAGTATGAAGCAGCAGGTACTAAACACTGGCAATTTTTCTGAACACTTTTTCATCAGAAAAAATGAAGTCTGCTGCAAGTCGAGCAAATAGTTTATCAATTTCTTAAAGATACTGTTCGGTAAAAAAATGCCGAAACGCGAATTACGAAATTAGAAAGATACTTAGCGCATAAAATAGTCTCTCGTACTTCGGCTGACTCCAGACCAGTGTTTTTCAATCTTTTTCTGCTCATGGGCCACTTAACTAAGAAAAATAACGGTATTGGCCTAAAGCTGATAATCTCATGACACTTCTATAACTTTAACTTAACATTAGCTGCTTCGCTACAACAATTGCAGTGATATGCCCTTGCAATTCTCGTAAATACAGTTTCAGCTAGCATTGTTAAGTTGGAATTAAGTTTCTTGCTATTTGTCTATCGTGTTCGGTCATAATGACCTCGTTTTACAAGTCTTACAATACTTTCATTTTTATTTATGCCAACCTCTGTGGCCTACTGGAAAAAACTTCAAGGCCTACCACTGGGCCATGGCCAACCGGTTGAAAACCACTGCTCCAGAGCAATCGAGGCTAGCTGTGTACGGTTACGTTTTGCTTTTCTAAGATGCAGTTTTTTTTCAACCGCTTCCGTTTAACAAATTTTTACAGACCGCCGTACTTTGACACTGAACGGTACACTGAAGTATAAGCATCTCGGTACAGAAGAAAATTTTGGAGCGAAAACAGTCCAGTTTCGGGGTAATTAAACGACTTTCTTCGACATTACGCTTGATTTCCTTCGACGTTACGCTTCCTTTGCTTTAAGCAGTACAGTTTATGTGAACAAGTCCCATCCTAAAAACCTCATGCGCTTCCAGGTTTTTCAACGATAGCTGATATAACTGTTTATTACGCTTCGACATCTTTCGTCAAAACCTGACGTGATATTTCAATTTTCGGCAATTGCTGACATGACTGTCGTTTTTGTCTCTAGCTGAGGTTGGTCTTCTGTCACGAAACATCGTCTTCCGAGGGTCGAACGACCAACTGTGGCACGACGACATACCAGCATGCGCTGACGGATTTGATACAGGAATGTTTGCTACGCAAACATGCTTCCAGGTAAGCAACTTCCATGATGCTCGTAGAAAAAGCTGTACTACAGTTTGGCATATTGCTTAGGTAAGCCTTTTTTAAGCTACTTCTTCGCTACATTGTTGTAGGCCCTGAATAAAGCAGCCCTAAGGTTTGTTGTTTGAAGGTTATATGAACGAGCTGCCTCGTTTTTTTCTGTTGAATTCCCCACTTTTAAAATATATTTTTTAATATTTTGCCTCTTTGTTAATTATCCAGCCAGCTTTACTGACTGACAGAGTTACAGCTGTAAATCAGAGATACCCAAGGACTTCACCTCGAGCTTAACCAAGATTGATAAATGTTTCCCACGATATTCGTACTTTGCAAGGACTGTTGGCCGAAATGTACGTGGCTGCAGGTGACAGGTTTCACTTGAGTGACAGTTGCAGGTGTCACGTTTTGCTTGATGTGCCAGCTGCAGGTGACACATTATGCTTGAAAAGTAACTGTGAATGCTACACGGCAACAGCAATTTTTGAAACGAGGTCTTTAACAACATTTCCTATGCCTGCGGCAGGCTTCTTTCGAAGCGTTCGTCTTTTTTCTTTTTCAGGGACGCTTTGGTGAAGAAATCGGTTCCGATCAGTTCGGAGGGTCCATCATGATCCACGCCAAGGATTCTACTTCAAATGCAGCTACAGCGCGTATCGAATACGTGGAGGTGAACTACGCTGGTCAAGCTTTCAGACTTGGAAGGTTAGTCTATTGAAAAGTATGGTGCACTTAGCGTGTCTTCGTTGTCTTGCACAAAACTTTGTTTGAGGTCTTTATCAGAAATTATTGACCTGGAAATTCTAATTGTCTTCAGAGCAAAACCTTTTCAATAAGAATTGTGTCAGCAGAGCGAAATAATTTGCTGACTCGAATGAAAAACAACCTAACATGAGAGATTTTGACATTTTAGAAGTTGGTTGTGTTTTCCGTGCAAGTTTTGTTGTGTGAAGTACTTGGCTCTGTTCTAATTTTCTCCTTCCGGCAAATCGGGTAAGGTTGCTTTCAAAAAAGTTTCCGTAATTTCCAGCTACTTTCTAAAATGTGAAACTCCCATGAAAACCAGGTCTTTCAAATGCAAACTAGGTGAAAAACAGACTATCGAAACATGTGGTTATCATCTACTACGGGCGCACTGAGTTCATGCACCATGCTCGTGTTTTCCAGATGTTAGTGACATAAAATATGCCGTACTTGACGCAATGCGAATAAGCGGTAGCGTTGAAATGACTTTCAATATGAAAAAAATTGAAATAAAAAATAAAAAGATGAAGAAAAATTGTGATTAACGCATTTTTATGGACAAACGTTTCAAACCGAGGTATCAAACGTATCGCCAATGATGCCCAGAACACCCAAATTTGGTCCTTGCTAGCTGATGTGATCTCGGAATGCTCACCGCTGATATTTATTGGATAGTCATGCTTGTTTTTCTATAATTCCACTGATTAACAGTTCCTTGATTTGTGCAGATACCCCATTCACTGGCACTTGATGGGAAATGTATCAGGGATGTACGTGAGAGGTTGTGCCATCCATCAGACTTTCAACAGAGCGGTGACCATCCACGGTACAAACTGAATTATATGTAACTCCCAACTGTAAGAGTTTATTGGCAGCTGTAATGAGGTCCCCGAAAAGCTGTTCGAAACAATAGCGCAGTTGTTAACGCAATGCCAAAATTGCAAACGTGTATTGCAGATGCTGTGTCATGCTCTTTATTTCATACTACACGCAGGCACGCACAACCTTNTGGTTGAACGCAACGTCATCTACAACGTCATGGGCGGAGCCATCTTCATCGAGGATGGCATCGAAACTAAAAACATAATCCAGTACAACCTGGCTGTCTTCGTGAAACAGAGCACGTCGCTTCTCAACGATGACGTTACACCAGGTAATGTTTGTGTGAACAAAGATGCCGGCCAATCAGATTATTCCCGTTGCTTGTTCTCACAATCTCCCAAAATGCTTATCACAAAACAATTGCAATTTTTCAAAATTGCTGTCGCTTTGAGTCATTCTGAAGAAGACCTTTCAGGTTATAACTGGATCGTATACCAATGTTTAGTGTTGCATTATGTTCATGCAGTACATATTTTATACCGCCTTCATTCCCACAAGCAACGCAGTAGACTTAAGTATGCATTTCAATAAGAAGGAACACACAAATACACGGAAAAACAAAAGGATACATACGTGGCGGTAGTAAAAAAGTAAACGCTTGATAGCGCTAATACATTCACTTTGATGAAACACAAGTGTAAAGGGCATACGCATGAATGACGCCATCACGGTTATTCAACAGTAATATAGTGTCGCGATGACTTCCAAGTAGACTGTTTTATAAATATCATGGAGGAGTTGGAGGCTGCGAAGGACCAGGGGTTATTTAGGCTGCAGACCTCTCCAGGGTGAAGCTGCTAAACAGTGTCAAGGGAACGGTTTAGAGCATAATAAGTGATATACATTGTGATATGTAGGTAAAGAATGGTCGTCAATTGAGTTGTCTCATTCGCTACGATTAATTAAAAAAATGACATTACACTTGTTGCATGAGTCCGTACATGTGTTTTACATTTGCAAAAACTGCACCTGCAGTGGATTCTTATTGATCAATATTGTATGAAGCTTTCCTACCCAAACAAGCCGTAAAAAACAAAATCGATAACTACATTGTATTATCCATGATTTTACGTGCGCATGATAAAAGTTATTATATTAAAAGATTTATTATTTCTTTCTATTCATTTGTTTCTGCCTTACCTCGAAGTTTCTCTCTACTTCAGGGGAAAAACGCCTTTGAAGTAACAAACACTTCAATATAAAGGGAAATGTTGCTTAGCTTCATGGATAAATGATGGTAACCAGCTCTGTTTGAAAAAACGTTGAACCTAAAACAGCACAAGCGAAATTTTCGCGATAAATCGGGAACGAAAAGTGAAAAAAAATGTATGGAAATTTTAATAACGAAAAACGTTTGTCTCCAGCCGCTTACTGGATCACCAACCCGGACAACGTCATCAGACACAATCACGCTGCAGGAGGAACGCACTTTGGCTTCTGGTACAGAATGCATGAGCACCCTGACGGTCCTTCCTTCGATCCGAACATTTGTCAGCAAAAGGTCGAACTTGGAGAATTCGTAAACAACACCGTTCATTCTCAGGGATGGTTCGGACTCTGGATTTTTCAAAGTTATTTTCCTGTCGAAGGAGGGAGGTAAGAACACGCCAAGCACCACACGAACAGATGTTTTTGCCTCTTTCACTATTTTCATAAATGTCAGTAAGCGGTAGTTTTGCTACGTTTTCCGTGCAGTTGTAAAAGGTTGGGTTGCGAAATATTAATAAGATTTTTCCCTTGTTTCATTACCGCAAGTCTAGAAGTGCAGACTGAAACACGAGGCATTACATGCTGAACACAAAGAATACTTTCAATGGGCGTTTTGTGAGAGAAACGTTTGATTTCAGCTAAAATGCGTTGACTTCTGTCTGCCCTAATCCATTAAAATAATCTCGAATCACTTTCACCGGAAATTCTTGCCAGTGATGACGGTCCATTTTTTGCAGGCCCGTCGGGTAGGATTCTTTTCAAAAATTCAGAATTTTTTTTTCAAGAAGCTTTTTTGAAACTAGGATTTTCATTAAAGCGACTAATTTGAAAATCTGTCGCTTTTGAGAGCAAAGAGAATATGTTCCTCTTATTTTGCAAAAATTTGTGACCATTAAAAATGCCGTTTAATCCTGAGGGCGCACAAAAAATATCCAGAGATCAAACAAGTTAAAAAAAAATCCTGACTCTTTGTTTACCTGTTGCAATTCTTGACTGAGGCACCACATTGGCTGACGCGTTTTTTCAAGCATCACAAGGCAATTCACTTATTTTTCCTTTAATGTTCGATATGCTTTTGTCGACTTCCGGAAGCGTATTTCATTTGAGTGGGCACCTTGACAAACTGAAGTGCTTTAATGGAACCTATCATCTTCACTTCACCTTGAAAGCTCACCATGTGTCAGACGTAGTTCTAATGTTGCTGTGTAAAGGAGACCACTGTGTTAGTCAGGGCGTATACTGGCTTTATCTTTATCCAGTCCAAGGCTTGCTGTGCCGGTAGCCCGAGATGCTTGTAAAACTCCCTCCACGTTTCGCAGATGCGACGGAACTGTACCCAGCCCTGCAAAATTCTACTCTCTCACGACTTGGAACTGCGAGAAGGGGGCCGAATGGGTCAATTGCGGCGCCATTCAGTTCCACGATTTCGTCATGGTCAACAACGAGTTCGCTGGAATAGAAATGAAATTGATCAAAGGCACGCCCTGGGGAGAAGACAAAGGAGCACTCGTGAAAAACGCTGTGATCGTTGGCCGCAACACTGCCTCGCCAGCACAGGACGGCTCGGGAATTGTTAGTAAAACATTTTTTTCTTTGTTATCAACTAGAAGGTGCCAAGAGCATGCTAACATGTGAGCTAACTGAGCCTCTATGCTCGCAGTCCAAATTACACAAAGAACCTCAGCAGTTGTTTGCAATCATCAAAGTTTCAGGTTAATAGAAAGTGCTTCACTAGTTATGGTCTTTTCTTTGTGTTTGGTGCCGTGACTAGCTTTATGCCTAATGTGGTGGCGCCAGACCTCAACTAACATTTTCGTTATCTTTAACCACGTAAACCCTCATTTACACAGATTCTGCCATTCTCACCTGGACTACTTATTAGCGGGGCTAAGTTTTTCAACTTCGACGGCGGCAGTGGAGGTTGTTTCGGCGTCACGTCAATCACGGGCACCTGTGGTTTCAAATGTGGAGGCTTTTATTACTGGACTGAAGGTAAGTGCTCTGAAACAGTGGTTCTCAACCTTTTCTAATGATGCGCCCCTTCGGCAATATTTTGTCTATCAAGTACCCCGTGACTGTAATCATCTGCAAAATAATTAGAAATGTACCTATAATTATTGTACTTCTACGTTAAAAGTTAATTATGAAGACACTTAAAAATTCCTGCACCCCTTGCAGCACCTTTGAGAACCGCTGCTCTAAAAGGTATACCAGTAGTTGTACATATTCTTTCGGTGTTGTTTTATTTTTCATTTAGCTTGGGATCATGTTTACAGCAAACAACTTTTCGCGAAATTCTTGATTGGAAAAAAGAGTCGAACACCATTTTGACTTTTTCCATTGATACTCTCCTTTGGCGAGTAAAAAGATAATTATAGAACAACCAAAGTATTTTCGAAAAAAATGCTGATTATCTCATGGGAAAATATCAAAATGTATCAAAATTGCGATGTCCAAATTTCAAAACTGCCCTATCAATATTACGATAAAGGACATTTATATTGCGCTAAATCAACACATTACCACATCAATTAATGTCCTAAGTTTTATGTGGAAGGTTTGGTGAAAGATAAATTGGCGAAAATATTTTAATCAGGACAAGTTAGACTTCCATATGACTGCTACAGCGACGCAATCCCAAGAACATACGTCGTCACTCTTTTGCACCTCTCTGTGGAGCAATCTTCAAAAATAATAAACTGTTCACGAACTGACAATTGCACTCTTTGACCTTTAAAAGATTTGGAATTCCGCAACGTAAAACGCAAAGTTATATGGAGATGGAAACACGAGGGGGTCATAGAAGATCGGGATGGAACCCTTACTGGAGATGAAAACTTCACGAAAGTTGTGCCGCATTCGAATCTTGTACCCAACGACACATGCAAGGTAAGACGCGGGCCATTTACGGGGGTGCCTGTTTTTTAGTGAAGAGTTTATTTTTTCGAACAATGCGATCCTTGACCGCTATACAGTTTTCGTTTCATACTCCTTCTTGCGGGTCATTAGCAATTTTGTCTACCTTAAATTTCGCACAGAAATTCGCACTCCTAAAGTCACTCGATTAACGACAGACGTCCTTTCGATGTTAGCAAATGTAGATTCGCTGTCGTTGCCACTTCGTGGGCTATGATCCAAGGTACCGGTGTGAACCGCTTTTTTCCGTTGGGGTGTAAAATTCGATTTTGGCGAACTGTTGCTTGGTATCTACCTTCACCGATGGCTTTTTATAATGATAGACATTTGTTGCAAAATTCCTTCTTTTCGAGGTTTGTGAATTTTTGCAACGGTTGTAAAGTCGTTGAATACAGTAAAACCTGATGACCTATACTTTTTGATTACTTTCTCTGACCTTGTTTTGACCTTTCGTCAACGTTTCACACCTGTTAGCATTGCTTGCAGATGACAGGACTGACGATGCGTAGTGTTACGTGAAATCGATTTCCTATTAAAATTTGCAATTGATTCCTTGTTTCTTTCGCCTGTAGAGTGAAGTTACTTGAATACAGTAAAAACATTTCCTCTTTCAGGCCGTTGCCGGCGATGAGTTTTCCAGCTCCGCTTTTCAATCAGCAATTTGCCAGCCGGGCGTCAGGTTCCACAGATTCGCCATCAGCAACGTCCTCCCGTCTTCGCTGGAAGCAAACAACATCATGATCAAGAATCGTTACGGAAGGGAAGAAGAAATTTATCTCAAAAAGCGATTGACGCACAAGCCAGGTACTCGTAAGCCTTGTGCGTTTCAACAAAATATCTATTGTCTACTTTTTAAAAGTAGTTCAAACCTACCTCGTTCAGACCGAAGAGGAAATGTTGTTAGAATCAGAAAAGTTTGCGTTTGTAGCAGTAAAGCCTCGGTTTGGAAATACCGAAGTAACCTTTGGTGATACATGAATTATATTTATCGAAAGAGTTGGCATGCTGAAGACAAAGGCCACATCTCACATAAATAGGCGCAGAAAAACCCTTACTGAACGCCCTTACAGACAATTTTGGCAGATTTAACATTTGCTACCCTGCCAACCTGCAATATTTTTCTGCATGATGCTATCATATAGTCGATTTATTTCATTTACAACACAGGTTGGATGGTTCTGCTCACCAGTAAAGAAAAGCACGAGGTATGGTTTAAAGACGGGGAGCAGTTCACCAACATTACATACCAGTCAAGATATTACGATTTACTTTCCAACGATTACCTATTTGTGAAGCACAAATTTCTTCAAAAACCTGACAGGTATGCGAGGGCGCGCCTCAGCAGATCAGCATGTTGTGCAAGCAAACTCGTTAAAACCGTTGTTTTATTCGTTTTCGAGAGTGTGCATTTGTCAGAGATAGGAATTGAAAGTAGCTAAGTTGCAATCTTTATTCAACCTTTGACAACTTGCATCGCCGTTGGAACCTGATTTTGGTGAAAAGTAAATGAGCGGGCGTTTTGTCCGATAAACGCCATTTTCTTCCAAATAGTCTTCATTTCAAATGTCGCCCACAAACTACTCGTGGTCAGTTCACTGTTTATTCAGCGAATCGTCACAGACGTCAGTAAAACGCAGTCGCGTAAACGCCCTCAGTTTGTTTCGAAGACAGGTGCGTTCGTCTGATAGTGTCCCGTGACGCAATTTAAATTGTACTGCTATTAAAAGCTGTAAGTTTTCTGTAAGCTTTCGAGGAATCGGCCACATGGGCTCTGCTTTCATCTTTTTGCGATGATTCAAACTTGCACATATCTAAATTCAAGCAACCAGTCTACACAAAGGCGACGGGTTTGAATCCATCAGTAAATTTTTTAACATAGGGAATCGATTTTACGTTACACTACGTATCCTCAATACAGTGCTGTCGCACATTAAGCTAAGTGCTTGCTGATAAAAGCTCAGCTGGTTCCAGTGTAGTTGCCAGTGCACCTGCGAAAGATGTGGAAAATCAAAAGCTTATCGATTGAAATTCATCATCTGAACAGAATACAAATGAATAACGGGGACGCTGTCGAGGTTGGCGTAAGCGAACCTCTAACGTCTGAAAGCAACAACCTGGACTGGCATTACGACAGCGACACGGGCGAGTTTGAATACATCGTTTCAGGCAAGAGGGACTCGAGAAAGCGACGAGCCGCCATCGAAATCGTAGACGACCGATTCAAACACGTTAGCGTGTCGCCACGAATCTACAGGTATGCTCTGCGTGTGATGACGCGTGTATAAAACTATCTGCTCTTAATCAACGAGGGAGTACGTAGATAACGTTTAGTTGCCTTATGTTTTCATGCTATGTGTAGGTATATGCTGCTTGTTGACTTCTCTTGTTTTACGAAAGTATCTGCACACGGCGGACGTTAAAAGGTTCACATGCGTTTGAAGGGTTCAATTTTATGATTTTTTTTCGTTGATCGCATGTGACAGATTTATTTAACGATAATTGGCGGCAGGCCGAAATCTAAGTAAGGTTTTTTTCTCGGGGCGGTTGAGGTGAACGCTTTTGCCCAAGCAACGCTACGACGATTCACTCAGTTGCCGTGGATCGAACATTGGGAGGCAGGGTGGTCGGTCCACTGAGGTAATTTTATGATTGATAAACGTTGGTTTGCAATCGAAGAAGTTTTTTTTTTAAACATTGCGTTTGCAGCCTCCTTTTTTTAATCGTATCTATGCGTTGGAAACTTTAACTGTCAACACCTACTGATTCTCTGGAAAAACGTTTCTCGTACTAAGGTTTTCAAACAAAAGATTGGCTTAGAACCGTTTTCGTCAAAAACAACATGTTTGCATTTTTTCATTTTTTGCATGTGACTATTTTCTCAATAATCGCAAGTAACAAAATGAAAGAAACAAAGAATATTTCTTATGAGTAGATGTCTAATTTTTGGACACGGAGGAAAAGATTTGGGCCATTCGTGGGTACGCTCGAAACAATTATTCCATTGAACGCAAGTACTGTATTTCGATATTATCTCGTTATAATAGCAGCATTATCTCTGGAAACATGCGAAAAAGTAGAGGTTTTCGTTGGTGTTGTCAATATACTGACGTTGCTCTTTTTTTCACCGGTGCAGAAACCCTTAATCATTGCATTGACAGCAATACCGGTTCGTTACTTATTAACTTCAAAGAAGTTAAAGAAGAAATGCGAAATCAACGCCATCACCCTAAGAAGATCAATCAAACTATTCGTGTAGTAACTCTTATGGCAAAAATATATTGTCGTTAGCAGGATCTGTGTATTATCTTAAACGCATTTAACCTTTACTTTAGAAAAAGCGCTTAAATCGCACCTTCGCAGATTCTCTATCAATGAAACCAACGAAAACGAAAGATTTATTTAAACTTCGCAGATGCTTCAACCCCGACTGCATTGAATCGAGCGCCACAGGTGACGCTTCCCCCTTGACAGAGCGCCCAGACAAGTTCTTCCGGTGGAACGACACGGTTAACCCCTGCCTGATTCACAATGCGGTTGGTTAACTAACTGTAAAAATCAGAAATTTCTTAGTTTCGAAAATTGGCCATTGGCATGAGAATTGTTTCCAGTTATTGGCTTGCCAGAGTAAAATCCTGGTTATATGTGACGAGAATAGCCCTTCTTCGGCAATTGAGGTAGCAGTGGTGCTTGTTTTAAAAATACATCAAAATGCATCACTGCAAGATAAAGGGTTTGGAATGTTTGGAGATGCGCATCAGCTTCAGCTGCTGTTTGTCAAAGAAAAACCCGTCTCTGCCTCTTGATTTTTCGTGCGCTTTTCTTAGCATATGTATACTTGAAGCAGGGATGGAATCTTGAAGATTTTGTCGAAGCTGATATCTTGTGTTCAGACAACGAATGACATTCGGGTGGAATCAAAGATTCCTGGCACTGAAGATTTGTGCTGGGTAGTAGTGGATGTCGATAATATTACTGAGTACGACTCCATCACTATCCACGGTGTGCTTCAGTTTGTTAACGACACCAAGGTTTCTGCAATTCGCATTCTGGTGCTGGTGAGTTTGTGCCTGTTACGTACTTGGGTGATAGTCATCAGCAATGTGTTTTTTTGTTTTTAACAGGTCTCAAGCTTAATTTCTGAAATAAGTATGGACTTCAAGCTTTACTTGAGACGGAAATTCTGTCTACTGACAATAAGACTGTTTTTGAAACCTTTAACTTCTCATGCTTCCATGAAAATCAAAGAAATTGCCAGCATACATACTAAATTCATACTTGCGTTTAAGTTAACCGAAACAAACAAGGTTTAACGCAGGGGGGGCAAACTTTTTTCTGCATTGTTCTGTCAGTACCCAGCGAAGGGCCAGCTTCTATAAGTTATACGTTTTTTTTCTGTAAACTATAATGTATTTCGATATTTTTAATTTTTAATATATTTATGTTTTTAGTGTTCAAATTAGTTTGTTTTATCAAGAGGATGGTATTTTATTACATGTTTCCTGTGTTTTATTTTACCACATTTTATTTTATTTTTATCACGGTGGGCCGTGAGGGCCGCTATGAAAAAGAAGGAACGCAGTTCATTTGTTACTCGCTTTGTCTTGCAGGGCGGTCGCTTGATTGCAGGGTTTTCTGGCTCTGATCATTTCAAACAGAACCTGGAAATTGAACTCCGTGGAAAGCACGACACACCCGGCCTGGCGCTTCCTGGTAAGGAAAGCTGTCAATTGTAATTATAAGAAAAAACAAGATGACTTTTTAAGCAAACTGCTGACATACAACGCCAAATCTTGTTGCTCTAGGCATAGAAGTGGGTTCAAAAGCCCTGGGCTGTTTCGGAGGCTGTGATTTGCATGGCAAGCCGCACGATGTTTATTGGACGCATCTGAACAACACGGCAGACATAGGCGATACGACAATTGTCCTGCAGAAAGCTGTTGATTGGGAGGACGGAAGTGAGGTAGTGATCACTACAACAGGATACAGGTACAGAAGTGCTGGTCATAGACGCAGTAGGCATATTCAAGATAACAAACATGTTTTTGTTGTGGTATGTCAAAATTCGGACCGTGTAAGAGAAAAACAGAGTGGAGAACCATCAAACTACGGCTGTTGCTACAATTTTGTATCTGATCTACTAACATTGGTGTCTTTTTTCCATGGTGCTTCATGCCTACCTAAACTTGCCAGTTTTGTGAACTACCGCCCTTTTCCAAGAGGGGGCACATTGTCAATAGTTTTGGCATTAATTCCATTTCTGGAGAATTTCTAGTCACGTCAAATCAATCCTCCAAAATACTTCAAGTTGTTCTTTGCGCTTCGACTAACAGCTCTAACGAGACCGAAAAGCACGTTATCAAAAGCATCGAAGGTGGAACAACGATAGTCCTCGAGAAGCCGCTCGCTCACAGACATCTCGGCGAAACGGTCACGGTTGGAAACTTCACGTATCAAATGCGCGCAGAAGTCGGGCTGCTCACGAGAAATATAAAGATTACGGGTAAGTGATGATGGGACGGTGGAGTTGTTTGCTTGGAAACTAGTGGGTAGCTTGGCGCAAAGCACCACCAAGCATGTTACGCACTTGATGGTACTTGAAACCTGAGAGGGAAAAACAATGAGAGTCCTGGTCTGATTCTATGTCGAGTCCTCTTCGCTTTTATAGGAATCATCGTGCTCGCTGTATTTGGGACAGACTTATTTAGTTTAAGCTAAAAAATGTTGATTGCTTAAGTTTCGGTGTTTTAACACTAGGCTGTTATTTCACTGCAATTGATTATACAACAGTTTTGAACAACACGGTCGTTTTTATGTTTAAACGTTAGTTAGAATCTGCAGCTGCGGCGAAAAGTTTGTCACGACTTTTCCCACTTGTCAACATTTTTCTTACAAAGTTGCATCAACTGCTACACTTTTCTTGCGAATTTTTTCGAACCAAACTGGTGTAATTTTGAGTTGCCGTTAGAGGTGCTATTGATTACATAGCGAATCTAGTAAGGGATCAGTTTTCTTTCATTTCTGCTGTTACAGGCCAATGGTATGATGAAATTGATTCCGAAGCGTTTGGTGCCCGAGTTTTAGTGGGAAAAACATCTGTTGGAACTGAAACTTTGCGGGGTGAGTTTAAATACCATTTCTGATTAATTTTTCATATGGACATTGACTTTCACTAAATAAGAGTAAGAAGCTTTGCAAGTTGTTCTGCAAAAGTAAAGGTGAAAACAAAGTTATAAATGAGCAAAAATGTGGTCAGACACTTTTGACAGATATGAAAAATGTGCATTTTAACCAATTTCCAACTTCGAATGTTGTAATTAACCCCTGTCACTTATGGTTCGTATCAACCAGCCCAGTTCGTTGCCAATGTGCAGGTACAGTTTAGTTTGTTTACTCCTTACGCGTGCTGCTATTTTTAAAGGTTGGGCCCGCATCAGTAACGTAGAATTCTTTCGCACTGGTCAAGAAGGCTGGACAGAACGTTGGGACCCGCGTTTCTCACTTGCTTGGGTTAATACCGGACCTCACGTGGACAAGCGCCCATCATACGTCAATTGTTCAGCCTTCCATGACGGATATTCGACTGCCATTGGCCTGTTTGGAGCATCAGGCATCGCCGTTTTGGACAACGTAGTGCACAGGACCATTCATGACGGCAAGTTGCATCCTGGGGAGACATTGAATAAGCTTTGTTAGTGAAGCTCGTCTATTGAAAAGTTGCGTTTGGTTTCAGGTATACGGGTCACTGGAAGTAAACATCGCCTTGAGCGTAACCTGGTAACGAAGGTTTTGTTTCGAGGAACATACGGAGACAGATTCGAAACAACCAATTTCAAGGTTGAGCAAGATTTGAAATAAATAATATCTGTGGGTGTAAGCACACTTGGCTGAGTGGAAGTTCTGAGCAGTGTTCACATGGTTTGATATTTGCTGGGGAAGGGCAAACGAAAACTGAAATATTCGTGCAATTGTTGAATGTGCCATCTTCTTCTTCATTGATTGCAAATGGATTTTTTGCTGCAACCACATCTGGTAGCGAACGAAGCTTTGTAACTAAGCGGACTAAGTAAACTTCAATTTTTGATCAGCGCTAATACATTCTGTTGGCATTTTTATGCACCATGTGTTTGGGAAATCTGTTGAATAACACGTCTTTTCATGTTGTAGCTTAAAGAACAGTGGTAAGGAGATGTGATTTACATAATCTCCTTTCATGAGTGCATTGTAGTATTTCAACTCAAAGCGCTTTGAGACCTCTCTTGCCAGTGATAAGCTTTCAGACGCTAAAATACGTTTTTTTAAAGGATTGGCAAGCCAACTTCGAAATCTCGGAAGCGACGAACCTGATATTGAAAGACAATGTTGCTGCCGGCGGCGAGCGGCTGTGCTTCCACATGGACGGAGAAGCTTGCGATGCTCCTGATGAGACTGCATGGTCAGGTGCGACTTCTTTGTTTGCGAAAACTGTGAAAACTGCTGTTTTCGCCAAAAAAATTAAGTGGAATTTAGAAAATACTCGTCTGTCTGAAGAAAGGTGTTTGAAGTACCCGGCAGCATTCTTCCTTTTCAGGCAATGTCGCTCACGGCTGCCTGCACGGAGTACAGATATTTCTCGAAGATGGCGTCAACCCGTGCTCTATGATACGAAACTTTGTCATCTACAAAGCCTGGGATTACGGAATCTACCACCAGACTCAGACGAGCGTCATTGTACGCAATACAGTCATCGCCGATTCAACGGTAAGATTCATGCGCTTCGTATTATTCGGCGATGTTGACAAATTTCATGAACGTTTTCTGCGTTCTTTTTGGAACTCCCGAAGTGGTCAAAATGTGGCTGCATATAATTGAAAAAACTTAGGTATCGTCAAAGTTTAATGTGTAAATCTGTCTCTGAAGGGAAAAACGCTGATTCTTTGCATCGGACCCACTGCAGATCGATAGGAGAATGTAACTTTTGCTTCCGAATAGCTCTGGTCTCTTTTTTGATTTCGAAACCACAAGTAACGAGTCTCCACAAAAGTGAAGGGTTTGCATCCATCAGCAAATTTTTTAATCGGATATCGATTTCACATACCACAACGCATCTTCAGTCGTATAAGACTGTAGGACTGAAGATGCGTTGTGTTATGATAAATCGATATCCTATCAAAAAATTTGCTTATGGATACCAACCCTTCACCTTTCTGGAGACTAGTTACTTGAATTCGAAAGTTTGAAACTTTAGTGACATGAGATCAGTTTGGTTTGCAAACATTCCAAAGTTCATAAACCGTTAACGTTACCCTCTGCTTTGCTCCGAAAAGGAAATGAACGTTTCAACCTTCCGACAGTGCAGGCTTCGACAGCAGCCTTCGTTTCAATGCGTTTTTTGTTTTCTTTTCAGGAATACAAAACTTGTTCTTTTCTTGTAAAGGTCGCTTACTTGCCTTTGATCTACGGGCCTGCGGCGCTCTCACACGAGTACGTTGACAAGTCTGCAAGTATGGAAAACGTGCTTTGCGTGGGCAGGAGTGGATCGTTCGACCCTGTACATGACTTCATGGATGAAAATAATGATAAAAACTTGATCGTCAGACGTCAGAGGTTAATTACCTGTTTCGATTTTAACTCGAGACTATATTTGTAACTGCGCAGCGTCGTATTACTATTTTGGTCATGCAAATGTCTGTTGGTATGAAAAACGATATTGCACTTTTGTTGTTTTGTCCACACGTACAGGTTAACTCAAAATTTAATTCTAAATGAATTTTAGAACCTACTTCTTTAATTCAAATCTTAACTATGCTCTTCGTATTAACCCCTTAAGGACGGCGAAAGCCACTTTAGTTGCTTTCAGGCGAATTCGCCCATACCTCGTCGACCGATTGCAGAAAGTCGCGTACTTTCTGATCAGAAAAAAACAAATGTCTTTTTGCTCTAAAAATGTGTGTGGCATGCTGACGTCACATGGAGGTCCTCACTACGTCATTGTGAGGCGTGAAAAAATTTCAAATTCCAATGTTTCATTTTTTCAAGAAAGTGCACGAAAATCCGAATGTTTTGATGCCTTGTTTGACTCTCTAGCGCAATCGGTCGGCGAGTTATGGCCGAAAATCGCCTCAAAAACCACCANAGTGGCTTTCGCAGTCCTTTGTTCCGATGCCCTTAGATATTTTTTCGTCATCGACTTTGTATATAATTTGAAGCTCCTTACCTCGCTCACACGTATTTAACAAAACACGGTAATAAAGAACTTGCGTACGTGCTGGAAAAGAAAAGGCTACTTGCGAACAATCGCAAAGATGGTGCTGAATTTCAAATTTATTATTCTTCTACGATTTCAGTCCCAGCAAGAAAGCTCCTTTGACGCCGAGTGGAGGGAAGACCTGCGTCATGCTGCCATTGTTCCAGAGCTCGACCAACGGTGCTCCTTTCAAAGCATTTCACGGAAATAACAACTATCCAACAATTAGAGGACTGCTTAACATCACCGGTACTTGTCTGAGAACGACTGATGTGTTCTCGGTAGAATTAACCGTATTTTTGTTGATGCTTGTTGTTTATGGAAAGTCGCATTGCAACACATATTTGAAAAAAATCATTTTCTTTTGCATATACGGAAGCGTTTAGTTGAACGTATCGTCTGCGTCTCTCATTTTTGTAATTGTGACGGCAGCGCAGACCCGTAGCCACGGGGGAGCACTGGGGGCAGTACTCCCCAAATTGTTTTTGTGCCCCCCAAATTTTGTTGTGCTCAGAGAAATTTGTTTTAAAACCATATTGAAAACAAAGTCTTTCCCCATAAACATGCATTTTTCTCCCCCAAACCTAAAAACCTGGCTGCGGGCCTGAGGCAGCGACGGGTAAATGCTATCGACAATGATGCAGTCCCGCATTAGCGCAAGTTTTTACTAGAAGCTCGTTGTTCCAATCGCCGTCATTGTTGAACTATAGAGAAGGCGGTAAGAACAATTTAACAAAATTTGTCATCTCGTGCATTCATACCCCGCATGGTAGTGATGTTACTCAATCAAGAACCTGATTTGCAATAATCAAATTCAAAATCCACTCGAGCATTTCGACGTAACGTAGCAACGCTGAATAAGCTTGGTGCTAGCCACCAACATTGGTGCTGAAACAGCCGATTTCCTTTGAACATATCAGGCCACGCTTTGAACACGTCTTCCCAAAATATCCTTAATTTTGCCGCAGCATTCGAAGTAACCTTTCAGTCGGTGTGACTGATGATATTGCAGTGGTTATTCGAAGACAAACGTTTGTTTTGTTATTGGAAAGACCACCGTTTATTATGAGGGGAAGATTATGAAGTTTCTAACAGAGCTAAAATTCATGCGGATTGTAAGAATAAAGACTGTTACTAAGAAGCACAGTGGAGTATCATGTATTTGTAAAACAGGAGCAGGATGCCATTGCCATATTACGAAATAAAGTTTGGTTCTTGAGCACAGACGATTTTATTCCGAAGCCCGCATTGGTTGAGATCTACATTACTGCAGTGCTTTTTGCAAGATGGCGTGGGTCTCTCTTGATTGATCAAAGCAAGAAAGCAATAAGCCCATGTTGAATGATTTCTTTTTTCTTTACTATTGGGAAGCAGTGCAAAAAACACTCTGTATTATCGTTGTTTTCGCTTGTGACAACCTCTCAGTTATTCGCAGACACATTGAACAAATCGAATACACGATTGCTGGATAAAAATTCTCAACTTCTTCCGACTCAACAAGCTAAGGAGCAGGCCTTCTGCACCGAAACATAGAAAGAAAACTAGCGAAAGCGTGTAATTTAATATTTATACCATACCAGTACAGCAGTGAGTTTCCGCCTTTGATACCTTCAGGGTATCGCAGTTTACGTCGAAAACTGTTGTAAATGATTTACTTTCAGAAGTATTAAGAGCTTCAATGTGAAACGTTTCTAAAGTCGTTTGCTGTAGCTTACACTCTGTACTCACATGCTTCTGTTTCAGGTTTGACTGCCTGTGACTACAAACGTCACAGTGACGGCACGCGCGATTTGGTTTTCTTCACCAACCCCGCGAATGAAGACGCATTCCATCCAACTCACTTGCGGCAAATTACGTTGGAAAACGTGGAGACAGCAAGCAAGATTCATTACGCTCGGCCTTCGCTTAAGTATGGAACCATTAAAAAAAAATAAAATAAAATGAAAACACGTTAGTTTCCCATATATATCATGTGCCGGCTCATTTGCCGAAAAAGATCAATTGCAGTAGTTTTTCATGCCTGTTGTGTGATGTTAAACTGTTGAAGCAATCTTACCTTGTTTGTTTATGTGGCGCAAGGATTTAGGTTTGTTCACGTTGGATTTATTACGAGTAGAATAGAATGGTTTCTTATAGTTTGTGAACGTGCAAAGTGTGGGTTTGACTTCTATTCAACTTCCTATTCGCGTAAAGCAGAAGATCGTACATTTTTCAGAAAAATCAATCCGTCAGATTGCGTTGACATGGAGTGCGATGCTAAGAAGAAAGTTCTGGTGAAAGATTTTGATGGAACATTTTTGGGAGGAGTGGGCGCTGTTATTCCACAGGTTGTTTCTGGCGTGTGCTTCTGTCTACTCCAGCGTAGGCCGTTTTCCTTCCACCCACGGAAGCGTTTAAGCTAAACGCGGCAACACATACAGTTCATCGGCTCCTAGCTATTTATTACTGCGCTGCTGCCTCTTAATTATAGGGAGTGATTTCGCATTATCATTTTTTTGATTTTCACGAGAGATTTACATTTTCTGACATATTTTAAATTACCGAGAGATTTCATTTTTTTCTGAATTTTAGCGAAAGATTTTCATCTCCTGAAAAACATGATTTTCTGACGGTAAAATCTGCTTTTTTTTGTTTTTGCACCAGATTTATGTATTTAAGATCTTAGGCTTTATCATCTTCCTTCTGACTCTGGCCTTGCCTTATGTAGAGCCTATTTCGTGCAGGCTGAGTTTGGATGGGACGTTCCAGGCGAGGTATCACGTGGTTTGGGAGATTACCGTATTCCAAAAGCGATGTTGACTTCGGTGGATGGAAAGAGAATCAATGTGTCTGACATTGCTGCTCATCAAGGTGCCCATCTTGCTTCGTACGCAGTTAGAAATGCAAACACTTATTTTCAGGGCTCGAAATCAAGACAAGTAAAGATTGCCTTTTCAAAAACTAACAAAATACTAGAAATGGCGCATCTGGAGTTAATGAAGTTAACTGGAAGTTATATGCGATTTGCGTAAATAGAAGAAATTACGATGAACTTTACTTCTTTCAGGTATTATTCGTAGCACGGGGTGCAGCCCCGTTCGCAACTGGCAAGCTTACGATTGCCACGGAGATGGGGCTCTCGACTACCGCATGCTGGTGATAGAGAGCATGGATAATGACACAGAAACGCGACGGCTGTCGCCAGTTGCTTTGCTGGGAGACGGATACATCGATCTGAACAATGGTGAGTTACAAGCGGAAGCATGTCAGCTAGAACAACCTGAATGTTTCTGGAATTAGTTGGGTTTATAGCCAGAATGAAGTCTGAAACAGGTTTGTTTGTACTGCGTAACACAGGCTGAAGAGCTTCCTTAACATTTCGATTGATTGAACTTAGTATATTTGTCACAAAAGTTTTTTTTCGGTAAATTATCTCCAATGGCCTCAAATCAGACTGAATCAATACGTCAATAGATTTTTTTTCTTTGTAACTTCAAGCATGATCACATGTTTAAAAAAGTTTACTCGTTTATCAAACGTTGGCTTCGACAGGTCCTCAAGATCATGGTTGGTGCTTTGGATACACTTGCCAGAAACGAATTTCCACTTTCTACACCATCGTTGCCACTGGCAAAAGCTTCGAAATTTTTTTCACTGGATATGCTCCAAGGACTTTGAGGTTTCACTTACTCAACGTTGATGAAACCGCTACTGTCCGCTTAGTTATCTGGTAAGATTCATACTATGGATATCCAGAAAGATAAGTGTTGAGAATTCGCCATAATGGAGATTCCTCAGGGGGTCTCCGAGTTTTTGGAATGGAAGTTGCTCATTGATTAAATTCAATTGGTTCGATTTTTTCTGGCGTTAAGCACAGTGTATAGATTTCTGGATACAGACAGCCACTCCAAACTGTTTAATTAATGGTTGACGATTTGCCGGACAAACACATTTTTAAAAACTTGGCAATCCAAAAACATCAATTCAACTGAAAGCCGTGAAAGCAATTTTAAGGTATATGTGAATAAAAGGAGCTGCTTGCCAACGACGTTAGGAACGTTGGCAGAAAGACTTAGCGAGTAAAATGTGGAACACCAATAAAATGTGTACGATAACGCAGTTTCGTTCAGTTCATGCGCTTTACGCGAGATCGCTTTAACGCTAGACGGGTTGACCGCACGAGGCGAGAGTAATAACATACAACAAGATAGCTTGCGTAAGGAAATCGATTTTTTTTCAAAACGCCTGTTCCTCATATCCGACCTTTTCCTCCAGACTTCGTTTCTGGTTGATCCTTGTGTTGCTGGTTTATATTTGTAAGAAGTGGTCAATTACACGATATAAATCCGATATGCAAATCATAACTTCAATGAAGCACATGTTTTATGAGGTTTAAAGGGAATCGATAAGTTTTGGAGACGCTTGACGTTTTTGTACGGCACAAAAAGAGCTTTTCAGCTGCGTTTTAGGCCTGATTGCATGTTTTTGTTGTTTCTTTTAAGCATTTTCTTTTCCATTGACTTCTTCATTCGTCGATTTATTTTGTGAATGCTGCTATAGCAAAACCTTTGTTTGTAACGAAAAAATGCGTATTTATTTCGGCCAAAATGTTTCGAGCTGCTTCAAACCACAGCACCTGCTAGAATGGATCCAAAAAGGAGATAATCGATATTTTTATTAAAAACATCTTATCCTCCATTGTTTTGCAGGTATCCCCGTCCGGAACGACTGGACGTTTATCAAGTTGAAAGCAAAGCGTACATTCACCCTGAAAATGCGTATTATGATGTTAAAGGTGGTTTCTGGAGCACAAAATCACCCAGTCCTGGTAATCCAGATCAGTACAAGCCGGCCATTGACTCTCGTAAGGAAAAAGAAAGACATAGCTATTGTTCTGTAATGTTCTTCTCCGGATAATGTGATATATAGATATCGCTGTTCAGCTATAGCAGCAGCTCTTTTTCTATGTCTTGCAAATGAGAATCGTCTGGATATATATTCCACAGAAACAGATGCTACAGAAAAACGATAAACGTACCAAAGTGGCACGTGTCAAACTGGCATGTGTCATAACGGCATAAAAATCTCAGTGGCATTTTCGGTAGCCTGACCCGTACTTCAGATTTGCGAAAAAAAGCGTTCAACGCAAACTGTAGAGTGATTTGCCGCTGCTATGTCTTTAATGTTCCTGCGCAGAAAATCGCGATTGTAGCAAACGCATTCACCTCTGCGCGACTTTTGCATGGTGGACCATTTTAACGCGAGCTTAAGCGCTGAGCTTAATTTTTTTTTTTTTTTTTTTTTTTTTGCAACAAATTCATGAGAAACTGACTGAGGCTTGTTTGATTACTAGTTTGATCTGTTTGAAAATATTATCGTTAAGAAAAACAAGCTAACAATTTATAAATTTTTAGATCTAAAGCGTTATATTTGTGCCGTTTGAAAAGTCAAACTGAACGTTGTGTAGATCTTTGACATGGAACAAAGCTCATCATTAACATTTATATTTTTTCATGATACAATAAGCATGTGGTGGTTTGGTTTTACAGTAAAGTCTATTTTTCGCGTGTATTTCTTACTTTTTGACATCTTTGTGTAGATTGCAAACTATGCTTTTTTCAATCTTGCACGTACAGATTTAATTTTATGAATAGAGTTACTTACACAAACCTGAAAGTGTTCAAAACTTAGGGTTTGGAAATGACGTATTGTCCCGTATGCATGTCTAGCCATATAGGTTCATTTTAAAAGACTTGAAAAGTTGTTGCTTCTTCCCAGTGATTCATGATTGTTCAAAGCGTTTTATGAAAACGTATGAAAAAAAAAACGTTTACAAGCACTTAGAAATGAATGGATTCTTAATGACGTATTGATGAGTTGTAGGAATCTTGAGGAGCAAATCTTATTAAACAAGTCACTTTCGACACAAGAAGTTTTGTCCATGTTTCTTTCAGTGATTTTTCACTGCAGTTAAAAGCAATGTCGTTATGCAAAAAAATCACCATTACCTGAACAACTTTGACAGAGGTGCACGGCGCAAACTACATGGAAAGGACCACAAGACAACTTTACATCACCATTCGAGGCCCCAAACCGGTCGAAATCCGAACGGCTCCAATGGTTGTTTTGCAGTTCGCAGTCGCAGCCGTTACTGTTGACGATTTCTTTGAGCGCAACCTCATTGGAAATTTGGCGACGTGAGTAGAAATGGGTTAAGTCGTGTTGGAGCGCGTAGAAATGAGTTGGGCGCAAGAAAAAGCTTGCTCGCTGAGGTTGGTGCGCATGCGATGCTACATCTAAAATTGTTATTTGCGTAAATGCGTGGAAGCGCAGGAAAGCCGTTTTGAGAAGGCCCTGCACACACTGGCTTCACAAAATTCATGTTTTTGTGCTTTTTTATTGAAAATTACCAGCAGTTGCTTTGTAACATCACCAACGGCTTTGTGATGCAAAAGTTGTATTCTGTGGAGTGCTGAAGGGAAAAAAATTAAGTTAAATCATTTTGGAAAGAAACCGAAATGCTTCCAGATACCGCTACAAATGGCACGCCAGTATTTTCGTCGAATATGAGTAAGCCATAAGAGCTTGCACGTTTTGACAGAGAATGTGTTGTTTAATACAACTCAGTCACATCACGTTATTGGAACAAAATCTTAAACAAAGCTGAAATTTGTTTCGCCGTAAGCAACATGCAAACTTTCGGAGAAAACAATATGAAAAGCATTTTTCCGTTGTCTTTGGCTTTTGCAGCTTCAGGTGAAAGTTTTCATACAGAGTCATATTTAGATTTGCAGAGCCGAGTTTTGTAAATTTAAAAAACAAGTTTGTATAACTTCACCTGCAGATTACGCATATCTGTAAACGCTGCTGTATTTTTCTAGATTCCTAAATGTTCCTGAATCCAAACTTCGAGTCGTGGATGTCGCTCGAGAAGTTTCTGAGAAGAAGAGAAGAGATCTTAGGTACAGTTTAGATGCTTCTCTTTAGAAAGCATGTCTTTAATTTATGGCAAGCTTCCACTCTACTTCGAGTAACTACGGTATGTAGCAAATGCATATGAGTCGAATCTTTTGCGAGATACGTTTTAGTTCATTCGAAACAGACTTGTAGTGGGAAGTTGCTGCATATCAAATCTCCGTACGATAAAAATTAGAAAAAGATCTATTTTGAGATGAAATGCAAAGCGTTTGCAGCAACTTCAGCTCTCCGTGGTTCACAAAGGATTTGACAAACCTCGCCAAAAACTAAGTGATCTTGCATGCACAAAATTATTTGTTTTGCCCGACGTGTTGCAGCCGTCATGCTCGATCAACCGAGACCTTCACTTACACCATCGAGTTCGGTGATGAGATAAGGAATATAACAACAAACACTACCGAGCTGACAGCGGAAATGCTCAACAACAAAACTGACGAAGTAATCAGTTTTTAATTTGAATTCGCGACTTTTTTCAAACAATTTCCTTTTGATATTCCAAGATTGTTTTTAACAAATTCGATGAAATGCTGGCTTGACGATCTATAAAGTAACTGCAGGAATTACTATCCAAATGTTGGAAGTTGGTTACTGCGCAAAAGTTTGGAAAATGCAATTTGAATCGTTTTTTTGCATATATGCTTACTTCAAACCCTTTTATGTTTAACGATAAAAAGAGCTTTAGTTGATTTTTTATGCGCATTGAGTCGGGACGTTTTCCTAAAACACTGCTTCTTTGTTTCAGATACTTCTTCACTACCTGGTTGGAGACTTGGGTGAAATTCTCAACACGTCGGTGATTAGTTTCGGTTCATCGACCGCTGCAACCGACTCAACCACAAGTTGGTACAATTTTACTACAACTGCGTGAAAGTTCAGAACTGTGCATAGTTTTGCAGCTGCGTTTTTCGTAAAGATATCCATTTTTGGATTAACTTCCTGTTTGTATATTTAGCTGATAAAAGAAACTAAGAAAAACTAAAAAATATTTAGAAAACATTTTGTTTTACTTGCTTGGGATTATCTCACTTTTCCAAGAAATTATGTCGCAGTATTCATGAAAAGTAATGCGTTTATTTGTTTTGTTATATTTAGGGCCCAAGAGTCTTGTTTTGCTCAGAAACCACACGATGGCCTTAAACTCAAAAGGACTTTTCTATAGTGGCACGACTTATGCACAATGTGTGGTACAAATGTTTCAGGTCAGGATCGCAACCAGCTGATATTTTCGGGAGGGACAAAATGATTATAATTTTTTTTGTACCTGACAACTAAACATGTTTTCGAAAATTTCGGGGGGCAATTGCCCGGTCACCCTCTTCGGTCGCGGGCCTGTTTCAGGTACTTTTCCGCTTAACCGGGTAAGCATCTTTGACACTGTGATCAAATAAGATTTACTTTTGCGACGAACCTGTTTTTTCTCTATTCAGTTATTTTTGATCAGACGTTCAATTAAGTTTTTTTTTTTGTGAACTGTCTGCACACTGACAAACTGTCCGCACAGGGACATGCAGGCGCATAACAAAATAATTTATTTGGTCTCTGTGGGTTGACATGAAATTAATTACAGGATTTCTTGTGAAAAAAAGAAAAACTATCGAAATATTTATCTCTTTAACTGCTTGCAGACATCACGGACAACATCGTCTTCCATAAAGTGCCTACAGATATCCAAGTTCAGTTGTCAACAACAGTGGAAGAATACAGTGCATTCCCGAGCTTGCCGACTGCAACTCTTCTTGACAGCGCGGTAACGTTCTGATACGCTCTGACAAAAGATTGTATTGCTTGATACTTAACAGCTGCGAAGATTTGTGCACAAGGATTGGCCAGAAAGCAGCCGAGTAAACAAACTATTGCGTCTAAAGATTTTTCGGGATAAAGCTTTTGATGCTGCATGGGTATATTTGCTCGTGTCAGAAATTACTTGATCGCTTGTTTTCAATGAAAATTCGTTTTCGTTTGAAAATCTGAAATGTACAAAGAACTACTCGAGTGATTTTAAACCAAGAACCAAGGTCTCGTTTGATCACGCTGCATGCACGTAACTTGCTTCAAAACTTTCTGTACAGGGTGACGCTGTGACTAGCCTCGCCGGTGAATGGGTCATCACAGTCAGCATGGACAAGTCAGCTGCGGGGGCCAATAACAACGCGACATTGCTAGGTGACACCTCTGTCACCATAAATAGCGATGTAAGTTTTGTTTCAAAAATCTGCAGAAAAACTAAGGAGAAAATGTACACAAACAAACGTTCCATACTGATCTGTTGTGCATCGTATAAGTTGAATTTCTGATTGACAAACCTGCTGTTTTTTTCTCTTGGTTTTCAGCAAATATTGAATTTACTTTTATCGGCGCGTGTGCGCGACAGGACGTTTTGGTAGCGTAACGTTTCCGATGGTTTTTCTTTGAACGCAGTTTTAGAGTTGAACTTACCAACAATTTTTGCTCAGCAAAACCATTAATTCCAAATGCCATTTTTTTCAGGGATCAGCGGTTTTCTCTAATCTGATGATCTCCCATGCTGGAACCGGCTACGTTTTGCGATTTGAGGTTTGCTGATCTTTTTTTTCAAAGCAGCAAATTTGAAGCGTTTACCATTAATTTCGTTGATTTTACAACAAACTTTCCGATTTGCTTCGTAACATTACAGGAAAATAATGCTCCAGATCAATATTTTCCTTCCGACAAAATTCAGACTTTTGTATACCTTGCGACAACCATTTCGTTATCTGTCGTTCTTCAACATGAAACAAACCTTGTGCAGATATCAACTCCGGCTGCTGTGTCGATTCAATCTCACAACGTCACAGTTGACGTCACGCTACGCACCGTCTCGACAGCGATAACGAGCGGGATTGACCGAAGGTTACCTCATGGTGACGATGTTCTACTTGGTTTGCAGCTTCAGGACAGTCAGGGCAACAACTTGCAAAACGTCGGTTACAAGGTTGGTAGCATTTTTTAATTCATGCCATACACGGGTTTACTGTAACTTTTTGCAGTGGAGTGCGTTCAGAGAGTTGTTATAGTTTTCTTGATAATGGGAGTCGCGACAATTTTCGTGGCACACCAGAGTTTTCGCGGGTTTCTATGAAATCACTGAACAGGTTGGATATTAGCCGGAAATAAGCAGAGCTATGTCAAGCGCCTCCGCTCCACACCAGAGTAAACCTGGGGATAATTATGACGAGTGAAGGGCGTTCCACTTTACCACAAACTGCAGAACTCCCGAATTGCAGCCCCTGCACAGTTTGCAGCATAGTATCATTTCAAGGACCGCAGGAAATCCTCACAATCGATTTACCAAGAGATCGTTACCCAACACTCATCGCCTGTGCCAAATCAAACAAGCGTACGACACACACATTACAAATTCATATAGCTTAAAAATAAGAAAAAAGTGCTTAGTGTTTTGGTAACATGCATTTAAGGCCAGGAGATATTTATGCAAATTTATGGCAAGTATAAGCGTGCATTTTCCAAGGACCCCAAATATGCCTAAAACGCAATTTTCAACGTGTAATTTTTGTTCCAGATAGTCGCAAAATGTTTTCTTTGCTTAAAATATTTTACAAAGTAACTCATTTTAAAAAAATTCCAGGATCACACCTGGAAGGCGGATGTGACTTTGGACGACGAAACCTTGTACGGTGACGTGAGCGTTTCTGGGACGACGTCATTCACATTCGATTCGAACGGCTTCGTCGAAACGACGGGACTGAAACTAAAAAACACAAAGGACTACGATACCTACGGACTAAGCATTAACGTCTACACCGACCCGGAACTCTATCAACATACCAGAAGTGCTCCAGTGACGGTGAGATCAACCACTGGCTGCTCGGGACTTGTGCGAACCTTGGCGGGGTTTTTGCGAAAACATGGCGGGGCGTGTGCGAACCTTGGATATACTTTAAAGCAGTGCTCTTCAACCATTTTTGTTACGGTGCCCACTTAAAGATATTTTGACGAACTCATGCGCCCTATTTACTTAAACACTTAAACTCATGCACCCTATTTACTGACGCTTCCCTCGTGTCCCCCACCTAATTGCGCCCGTGCCTGTAAATACACGGGCCTAAATAAGCAACTCCCCTAATTCAGTAACTCAGCTGCATAATTCAATTGAAAATGACTCATTGCCTGTTGCTTATCAATCACAAATAATCATCTAATTACAATTAGCTTGACATGGTGTGATGCTTATGCACCACAGCTTACAGTTTAGAATCTGCAAAATCTCGGTTAAACCCTGAAAGTCATTGGTTGATTAATGGTTCATTTTTACTAACAGAAAGTTTTTGTAAAAACTATCTGTTCAGTGTGACAAGTTTGCGATGCACTCTTGTGAACCCGTTCGTAGTGGTGCACCCCACGCATACTTTGGTGCACCCTAGGGTGCATCGTGCACACCGGTTGAAGAGCGCTGCTTTAAAGCACTTATCGTTGTTTTGAAATGTTGACCGCCTTACCAGCAGCTTACATCTATTTGCAACAGTGTTAGTTTGTCATCTAGCACGGTTTAAAATAAAATAATGTAAGTTAAACCTTACCGATAAAGCCTGCTGCCATCCAGACTCATTGGTGGGAATAAATTCTGCTAATGTATTATCGCACTTCTTAGACTAAAGTTTAGCTCTTAATTCTTTGGATTTTACTGACGATGAAAGCGTTGAATTCTGAACATCTCTACAAGATTTTAATCCAGTGTGTGATTTTTGCTTCGCCGTGTTTCACATGAAACCAATGCTTCACGTTAATTTAGATTCCGCACCAGTTGATCAATTAAACGCGGAAAACTCAATATCAGTCTCAAATTTGAAACACGATCATTTTCTTTCTTATTTTCGTCTCTGAAAGATCATGAAATTTGTGCATGAACTGCCATGTCAACTGTGCGATGCATTCTGAAACATGTATTAAAATAATATTTTCAGGGATTTCCTTAAAGCCAGATGGGAATTTTGAAACTCTTCCGCTTTGACAGAAGGGTTGTTATTATTTCAAACAGTGGTACTCAACCTTTTCGCTGAGCTGAGAGCAGCCACATCCAGACTTAAGACGTTGTTAGAGAGCCGCACTAACGAAATTTTAACACAAGTCAACTGACACGTTGTTTTATTGCAGAACGAAGTCAGTTACACAAAATATTGGAGGTTGTATTGAAAGACTGCTGAGGGCCGCACAAAGGGTGCTTGGGAGCCGTATGCGGCCCTCAAAACAGTGGGTAGGAACCACTGGCTTAAAGCGTCACAGTTGACCTAACAGAAACAATCTACAGCAACGGTGCACAACCTGCGGCCGTCCACATGTAATTTAAAAAATAAGATTTGGCGGTCGTGCTGGCGTATATTGAAGCAAAACAAACACAAGGCAAGAAAATAAGTCGACATGATGCGTAACAATCTGGATGGTGATGTCACAAAGAGTTATAGAATGAATACGCAATTTATGTTTGAATGTGTTCAAACGTAAATACCGGATAAAACCTATTCTTTAATGAACGTATCTCATAAATATAACTCGAACTCATTGGCGGCCGTACTTCATATAAATAAAAGTATTGCGGTCGGCAATGGCTAAAGGTTGTGCATCCCTGATCTATAGTATGAGGAAGTCTTGCACGACCCTCTTTGTAAATCAATTTAGGTTTTTAGTTGCTACAGGAAGCCTGGACTTCATGAGAAGAAAGAGAGAGTGAAGCTCGGTTTTCGTTGAAAACTTGTTTTATATTTGGCATTGACCACTTTTCACATGTCAAAAGTGTTTGGAAATTTGTGTGACGCAACAAAAGTGATTGATGACAGAGTTAGGATTCTTGCACAGTTAAAATAGTTGGTGTTTGTTGTCACAGATAAGTTATGCTAAAAAATGTGCTCTTTCCGGTTGTCTAGTAAAACATAAATTACGAAACAGGCAACTAAGAAATCCAAGCTACAAAAGAAATATGGCTTAAATATAATAGAATTAGTTAAATAAATTTGTTATGCTATGCGTGCTTTGGTCTGGCGGTGCAATTATACTAACCAGGCATATGGTTGACATCAGCAAAAACAACGTAAATTCGGAGAATTGTTCCGACGCAAAGTTAAGTTGCGGATAATGCAAAAATTTTGGTTGCGGATGCTGCAAATGCTAAAACTTTTGTTCTTAACCGTACACAAGAAAGGGACGATATGATACAAGAAGATAGGTTTCAAAACTAGGAAATTTTCTGAAAACTTTTGATGAACTTTTTTAAAACATTGAAACTAAAGAGTAATTTCTACTTCAGATCCTGCTCAAACTTATTGACCTCTACGGTAAACAACCATGTCAATCTGATTGTTTACTGCAGCCACATGATCTTCGCAAATAGCTCTACTGCTTTTCTGCGCATTGCGCCTGCGCTGTGGTAGCAGCCAGTTTCGCAAAATTGCCCTGAACAAGAACCTACTTCTTTGGCACCGTTTTGTTCAATATTCTGCAAACAATACCTTTTTTTCTTGCAGTTCTACGATCCCTCTAATAACCTGCACGAGTCGCCTGGAGCATTGAAGACATTCAGGTAAAGTTTTAGCCGATGTGCGTGGATCTAGCGGTACAATACTGTCGACTTTTATGTGGCACAAGGGCGTAGCCACCCCGGAATTTTTCTGGGGGCCAAAGAATTGGGGGGAGCAAAATTTTGACCTGAGGCAAGCAACAGTATTTTTGTTTGGAACACCTCTTCTCAAAACACAAATGACTAGATATGCTAAACATTTGGAGAGCATGGCCCTCTGAGTCCAACCTGGCTGCGCTTTTGATGTTGCACGTCCGGAAAGAACCGATTGTTTGAAACTTTTTACTTTCCGCGTAACTCTCGCAAAACCGGTATATACATACGCGTCGCAGGCTCTCCATCGATGGAGATATGTGCGCGGAAGAGATCAGGAAGAAACTTGAAACTTATCTTCAGAACAGCCTCAATGATCACTTGGCAAACTCCGCGTACTTTTCATCAGTCACAGTCACTGCTTGTCCAACTTCAGGTACGGGTGTGTCCGTTTGAAAATGGGAAAATAACACGGTGAACATAACCCGTTTAGCTGCACCCAAAATAGAAATGTTGAACAACGCTATGATCAATTACTGGCGTAAGCAAACGAAGTAAAAAACATCACGTAAATGCTTTAGGAAAGCATTATTATCCCTTTCAGGTCGGTGATGTATATGCGTATTCTTTCGTAGTAATGATAAGTATCCAACCTAAATCAGAAATACTCGCGTCTCTGGCTGCAAGAGATTGATGAATCGTTGAATTGCATGCACGGGAGGGTGGTCAGTAAGCCGACCATCACACACATGTAGCTAAACCACAGAAAAATTGCACAACGCGGTTTTTCTATTATGGATATCACGTTGAATTAAACACGATCATAATTCGGACAGCAGAAAATTCACTGGACATTGAAGATTAGCAACGCGAAAATTTTAGCTGAATGTGTTAGAAGTCATGAAAAAATCCGAGTGGCCGCAATCATGAGCGAGTGCGGCGCTGGAGGTTCTGGTGTACCATCACAAAAACGCGAGGCATTTGGGCGAAAACGTGGCGTTGGTGTAACATTGTGGCAATTTAGTTGCCAAAATTTCTACGCTCTCCGGAGAAAAGGAACAAAAACAACCTCATGGTCCTACTATTTGTTTTGCCGTTCATTCGCCGTATTTACTAAGCATTTGGCGCAACCTCCACGCAATTTTTTCACGACACATATTCAAGTCGACCCGGAACCAGGGATGTGACAATTGTCATGTCATCGCGTAATAAAATCTTTTGCAAAATATTAACAACGACACCGATGCTTCACCCGGCTAACAGCAGGCTTTCATCATGCCGATTGGCACGAAATAGGAAAACATTAGAAATCATCAAGCACACATAATTACATGACCTGGGGGTAACGCATGGAGAAAAAACAAGGCACATAACGGAAAGTAGGGTGTGCAACGAAAACAATGTGAGAACGATAGAACTGTTACTTATGCCAAACTGAAAACCAACTAGAAGCAAAAGTAATCAATACGCTGTTAAGTCATGTATGGCCAAAGATCTCACAATTTTTCACTAAATAACGTTAAGTGTCGAAAAGATAAAAAAAGACTCAGTAAACCAATGTTTCCTAAGTTAGTCTTGAAAGACAACAATGTGACTTTGTGACCAGTTCATAATGTGGCTTAATTCCAGTACATGTTTAGCAAGAGCACTTTTTTAGGATGACAATTTTTATATAGCTGATATGTTCTTTATAGGCGTGTGTTGAAGGACTTTTCCTTTCTGCCAAGGTACTTCTGATTGCTATCACCACACGGTGCGCAGTATGCCGCGCATTGATGATGAAAACCGTCTATGGGATCTTTGCCATTTCGTAGCATGCATTGTTTGTTGTAATGCGATTTGAAAACGATTTAATTTTGTTGTCCTTCATCTTTGAAGTTCTTCAGTTAAGCTAAGATATTATGGTAGCAGCACTGAAGTGAGAACCTCCAACGGTTTATCAGTGGTGGTTGGGGGCAAGCCATTGATGCGGAGGATGACCATCGAGTGTGAAAGTGTGCCGGATGAGTTTGTTCTCTGAGGGAACGGCGGATTACCGAATCGTTGTTTATTCAATTGGGCACCCAAAGTTATTAACGAAAAGTTTCATATCGTTCTCCGCAAGTCTGTAAACCAGCGCTTGGACGTAGATGACTGAACAGTGTATTAGTTACTTTTATTTATTTTGTTAATTCGGCTCAAAAGTTCTATCGTGCTAACCTTCTTACCGTTGAACACCCTACTTTTCGTCATGTGCCTTGCTTTTTCTCGACGTAGTTATATCTACGTCATGTAATTACGCGATACTGATGATTTCTACTCCTATGTTTCGTTCCACTGATGAAAATTTATTGCTAGTTGGCTGAAACGTGGGTGTCGTTTACACATTTTACAACAGTTGAACAACGGATTTAGTATTTTTATCGGATTGACTGGTTCTGCAATATGTCATGCGATAGTTTTCGCGGTTGTTTAAAGTCTGTATGGGAAATACCCTGCTTTATGATTTCATTCAACCTCTGAATTCAAAGAAAATTGCAACAATAAGACAAAATGGGAACATTAAAATGTGACTTACAATGCAAATTTGCGCGGCCTGGCCAGCTGAATGCGCCGTCTCTTGACTTAGTTTAGACCAACATTTTTTGAACCGCGACCCATTATAGCAATCCACTATAACCCAACGACCCCCAGATAAAACACGAATAAAGCAAATATACTACAGCTGTGTACATAGATTGTCTACTCGCGACCACTCCAAATATGGTTCACAACCCTGTAGGGTCGCGACTCCAGGGTGAAAACCACTGCTTTAGATCAATACACGACTACATATGACGAAAGATATTTACAGATGAAGCAATCTCGTCGTTTTCTGCGCGATCGACTGTAACTTTGATCGAGATCGACATCATTGCTGCCAATGCGACTTCTGCCAGCCTTGCCCAAACCGCGCTATTGTCATACTTGAGCAGTTCGTTCTACGACCTAAGTTTCAAAGGACAAGCTCTCACGTTGTCAAGCGACTGCTCCTTTTATTCGGTTAACGGTGGAAATGCGATCTGCCTTCTTGGGGTGAGTATTTTTGCTTTAAAATAAATGCAGTGTTTATAACTGCGCAAGCTTTGCACGAGGTATAGGCATCTTTGAAAATCTGTGCAGTCATAAGTGTTCGTTTGAAAAGCACTGCCTTTTCGTCCAGTTTATTGCTTCGTACGCGTACTATTGTCACATTTGGCACATTGGCTCTATCGTGCATTGTCAGTATCCTGACGAACGTGGTTAACTGGAACTCTCATAAAATGGTTTAAAAGAGAACAGTTCTGAACTGGAGATCTTGACTCCGCAAACGCCGTTTCGTTGTGATGCTTTAAAATTTTATTTGGAAGCTTTTTGACGGCGTCTAACTAAATTGACGCTACTGGTCTCAAAACATCGGCCTTCCAAACAAAGCAACATTACATGTAGTTTGTTCCTGGTAGCATAAGACTACCACTGAAAGCGAAGGATGAAATGTGTCGAAAATCTCTGTTAGTCAACCCAAATTCCTAAAACCTCGAAGGCAAGCAGTTGGAAGATATGAACCTGATAAGAGGTGGCTTGTTCCAGTCTGCCTCGAGAAACTGATGCAATTTAAAATTCCTAATGATGCGACGCAAAACGCGCTTTCACTGTTGAACCACTTACTTTTGAAATAGACGCTTGCGACATCAACCACGACATCAACCACGAAATCAACCACGACGATTCGAACGACGTCAAAGCCACTGACTGACGGCGGAACGACCACAACCCCTGCTGATGGAGCGCTGGCACTTGGCGGCAGTACTTGGACTATTATCGGTGTGGCACTCGGCGTTGCTACTGTGCTTGCGGCTGGAGCAATTGGTCTTGCGTGCTATTTGAAGCGATGTAAGTTGATGATGGTTTATGCTGGTTTTTCCCAAACGTTTTTGAGATGCTTTTTGGATGCAATGATGTGGCGAACTACGTCTCTTGCGTAGAATACTCTTGTTTCTGCATTAGCTCCAAAGCAACGCACATCCTTTTTGATCGGAAATTTTTTTCAAGCAGGGTGACGTCTTTGTGGTAATTATACATTATCATCAACATTACTACAAGGTTGTCGCTATTATTGCATCATTATACTTACTATCACCTCATAATCATCATTATTACATGACTAGTGACGCTATCTTTATCGGAAGAAAACAATTTCGATTGTAAAAAGCATTTTTGGTATGAACACTTTTTCAACCATAATTGCTCGGAACACTTGAAACATAGCCTACTGATTGGAAAACCAACTTCACTATATCACAAGATATGTAGAAAAGATTACTTACGAAGCTAATTTGCGGTAAACAGACGGCACTCAAGTACAATTCAACAAATTTTGGGTATCGCCGTTACATGGTTGACCCAATATCTGCAATCACTTGATGTGGCATTTGCGGTCAGTCAGGTCGCAGAGAGAAAATGCATGAAGACCACACGGAAGTTGGAATTCAGGTTGAAAATTCGATAGTTGCCGCAAACAGAGTCTGTCGTTTGGTTTAGGTTGAGAAGGTTGATGTCAAGCATTGAAGTGCCTTGCTTTGTCTGAACTTTAGAAATTTGGCAAGTTTTTGTTTCGCACAGCGCCCGGTGGCAAAGTTCAGCCGTCAATGTGCGTCGGAGGTTCACAAGCATCACTTGGATCAGGTCCCTTGATTAACAACATTTCTGGATCTACTCCGAGGTAAGTGTCGCCACCCGTCTTAGTCGCATTATCGCACTTAAACCAGTGATTCTCAACCTTTATTGGCCCATAAACTACATTAACAAAACAAATTCGAAAAACCACTTTGCTATGCTGCCACCTCGTGAGCAACTAGTCGAAACCAAAACTGTGATTGATTCCTTGCTTGTTTCACCTGTGGAGTGAAGTTACTTGAATAGTCGAAATCATATTGCACATTGCATAGGTCAGTGAACGTTTTATTAGTATATACGGACGTCTCTGTGGACCACTACAAATTCCAGGTGGACTACCGGTGGTCCAGCTGGGCCACGTTGAGAATCACTGAGCTAACTACTCTGCGTGATTAAGAACGAATCGGAGGTCAGTGTCGAAACTGTTGCGATAACGCATGCCTTGTAAGTTTTTTTCGAAACTAACTGCAAAATAAGTTTGTTTAACCAACGCATGTGTTTGTTTTACCGGAAGTCCGGACGGATTAGGATCGTCGAGGCCTTCGACCGGAAATGGGATGACTCCTGTTCATGTTTGAGAGCAAATGTCCAAACTCTTCTTCGAAGCCTTAAACACAACAAAAACACATTTTGATGTCAGCTGTACAGAATATATCTGCGTTGCGTTCCATTTGAAAAATAAAGTTGATTTTTAAATCACTAAGAAAAAATATCGCGTAGCGAATGAAAGTATCGCACTCTTTTTTAGTTTATACGGGTGTTCCATGAAAGTCAAAAGATGATGACCTTTGTTTGGCAAACATTTGAAGTTTTCTTTTGTGTGTTCGTTATTTTTCATCACACCGTTACATTAAACGCGAAACTTCGTTGTCGACCGGACCGCCTCTGACTAGATTTTCGGATATTGTATATATTTTAGTTTGTTTTTTGATGCATATCAATTTCTACTTTCTAGTAGGTTTTTGCAAATGTTTGACGAAAAAAAACAATTAGCTTCTTAATGTTCGCTTCAATAAACTTACTGTGAAACCAATGCGAAAAAGTAGCACGTAGCGAAAGAAAGTATCGCACTTTTTCTCTTGTTTTAGTCTTGACGCGTGCTGTGCGATAAATCAAAAGATGCTGACATTTTTTGGTCAAGCATTTGAAGTCTTCTTTTGTGTGTTCGTAGTTTTTCTTCGTATCGTTGCATAAAACGCGAAACTTCGTTGACGACCGGACCGTCCCTGACTTGATTTTCGGAACTTGTATATATTGCTTTTTGTTTTTTATACTTTTCGATTTCTGGTTTCTCGTAGGTTTCAAAAATGTTTTATGATAAAAATGTATGCCTTTGTTGTTCTTTTACATCAATAAACTAGTAAATTGCAGCAGTTTTTGGATTAGCTCTAACAAAACCGAATTTCAGAAAAAAGCATTGCAATCCAGGATGCACGAGCAGTGTGTCGCAGACACAGTCCTTTGAAGTTGCTTTTTAACACGAACAAAGTCGTCCATGATTCCAATCAAAAGTACTTGGTCTTGTTTAACGTCTTCACCTACCCACACAGCGGATTACAGGTTATGCAACCATGGCCCTAGCGAGGATCACGCCTGCAGGTAGTTCCAAGAGTGCGAGCGTTGACATGTGACAGCAGCAATAAACCTATGTACAGATGGAGCTAACGCAGAGCATTTGGAAAAACATGAGCATGTATGTGGGCACCAGTGTGGGGTCATGTATGAGTCCAATACATCTGCTATGATGTTTATTACTGTTGCGATGGGTTCGAAGAAGACCGATTGATAAAATGTATGGTGAAATTTAAGACTGCAAAAGAGCAGGGGTCATTTTTCTGCAGACTGTCAAGCAAAATTTGCACGTGAAATAAAGTCCACTGGGAAACAATTTGTTTCTTGCTTCGCATCAACCAAAACAGCAAAGTCATCGAAATTTTGTTGCAGTTGCTGCTCGGAATTTAGGAACACGTCACGTGGTTTGTGTTGTTTTAAAGCTCAAATTACCCTGTTGGTAAACCTGGGAGAATTTCACCCGCAGGGGCTTTGATCATTCAGAGCACAACTCGTGTTAACCATTTGAAAAATGCAATGCAAAACACAGGTGCACGGTCGTAACGAAGAGGGGAGCAAAGGAGACCCATTTCCCCGGGTGCCGTAAAGTAACAATGTCGCAAATACTTTCTTCAATACCGTTTATTTGCTCCCGAAAGACCTTAGGTTTGAATGTGAGAGCGCCAGACTTGTGTCTTGCACTGAGCACCATCTGACTTTGTTACTCCCCTGCACAAGGCTAACTAATATAGCCTATAATAATATTTCAGAAACAACCTTCTATAAACACAAGAAAGCATGATAATACACTTGGTAAGCACACACAAAAATACTTATTATGTTTTTACGTCAACGTTGCTTCAGAATTAGTGTCATTGTCATTCTTGCTGCTGTCCATGTTATGGTCTGATGGATCCATAACACTTTGCTGCACAAAATAAGAGTAACTTACGTAGTTCGAACGCCAGCGATGCTGCATGTGGCAAGCGTGATTTTTGCAAGGTGGAAGAATGATCTTGGTTGCACAAGATAGATTTTTTCCATATAAGATTTTTTCCATATTCCCACCCAATCGTAAAAAAATGAAACAGCATGGACCAGAGAGAACGACGTGGTGCAGAACTAGCGCTTTTTGCTCTGCATATGCAAAGATACAGTAATAACAAGAAAGACAAGCGTCAACCAGGAACTTTTCAACTAAAGGGCTACCCGGCATGCGAACGCTATTTTAAGTGGTTGGTCATGCACGATTACATCCCCTTATAATATCGTTCTGGTAACCTTTGACCATGGGCGTCTAAATGTCTTGACCCCTGCTTTTTGAAAACAAAAACAAGTTTTAACCTGTTTTAATTTATTTCACCCCTAATATCAATTGCCTCATTTCCATTCAGCCTATTGTGGTGGCAGACGGGATGACCAAAGTGTCTTTTCGCCGCCTCCCGGCATTACTGTGTCTGTATTGAAGAGTGCACTTGCGTTAAGGCCAAAAAATAAAATTGTTGTTGCTGTTGTGTTTTGAAAGTATGCCCGATGTGACAATAATCATAGCACATCGAGTGGTCAGTGTTAGACAGTGGTGTGTTTAAGGGAAGGTGAGCGAGGCACTTGCCTGGGGAACCCCCCATTTTTGGGCCCCCCTTTGAGGTGTTACGCGCGTAAATTTTCCTTAATTTTGGTGAAAAACGTATTATCTATTCATATAACGTACTACAAAGCAGATCATAAGTAAGTAGTCTCCTTTCAATGGGTCTCCCAAAAGATACTCTAATATGTACAGTAGGTACTTTGCTTTCAATGGGGCCCCCAACAGCAACTTCAATTTGAGGGTAATTTGATTTCAAAGGAGCCCCAAAAGAAACTAAGAAACTGTGGTGTACATTTTCAAAGGGCTACCCAACAGTTATGGTAATGTGTGAGCAAGTTTCTTTCACAGGGGTCCCCAGCAGCAACTTAAATATGAAATTCCTTGCTTTCAAAGAGGCGCCCAAATTCAATTGCAATATGTAAGTACCTTGATTTCAAAGGGGCCCCAAACAGAAACTTTAATGTGCAAGTTTTATGCCTTCAAAGGGGCCCTCAACAGCAACTCTAATGTGTGAGTACGCACCTTTCAAAGGGACCAGCAACTGCAACGTGTACATACTATGCTTTCGACGGAGCCCCACTACAATCTCCAATGTGCAAATGAGGAAAATCTTCAAACCCACTTCTACAACTAAAAAGATTGTCGGTTAAAACTCCTTCCAAAAAGTTCTGAAAATCCCTATCAAATTAGAAAAAATATTTGTAGCGAATGATAAATTTTTATACCATGATAGGTTTTTATGCCAAATGATGATTTTTAGAGACTGAAGTAGGCCTATTTGGTTGATTGATAATTTTTTGAAAATACCACAGTTCAGCAGAAAGTATCCAAGTGAAGAAGCAAAAGAAAGAAAAAGGAAGAAAGAATAATAGGCAAGGCTACATTTATGCGTCTTATCTTAAAACAGAAATGGCATTTTTGATTATTACGAGTACTAATTTTTTCTAAAAATATTTCAGGTGTTCTAGGTGGTTTGATTAGAATTTAGCCCATGATTGAAGTTGCAGATTCTTTGAAGCTTGACTAGCAAATGGTTGGCTTGAGGTAGACTTGCTAGGTGATGTCAAACTTTTTTTGCCAGGTCTTAGCCAGTATAACAAGCGTTTTTTACAGTACAGATTTAATCAAAGGCACTTGGTGGTATGCAGAGCGGAGATCCAAACTAGAGTACCATTTGCACTGAGTCACGTTATTGATTACGCTTTGCATGTTAGGTAGTGGATAAGCATCAAGGCATGTGAATTTGTTGACAGTCTGACTATAATCCACACACATACGCTTCCTGTGCTTTTCATTTTT
>JGI24158J21664_10000147_pt1 | contig 49228 bp, 38 predicted proteins | sample Ectturendosymbi3_FD_21664 | JGI IMG/M metagenome (IMG submission 21664) | reverse complement strand
ATTGACATTATAAACGAATTGAAATGCATATAAAAGATGCCATCGCGACCAAAGAAAATGTAACGCTATGGGCGAATTGACGTTGCAGAGGAAGCCGTTATAAACGAATTTGAACAGATTTACATATCGAACAGATTTATATAAGGTTTCAGGCCCCATTCGGATTAAACTAAAAAGTTAGTTTCAGGGCAAGTTGTTTATTTTTAGGGCAAATTGTTATTTTCAGGGCAAATTTTTTCCGCCCCCCCTAGTAAAACGCCTTGCGTATGCCCTTTATTCTTGTGTTTCATCAAAGTAAATGTCTTAGCGCCATCAAGCGTTTTCTACTTCTTCCACGTATGTATTCTTGTGTTCATTCATGAATTTGTGTGTTCCTTACCACTGCGAGTTATTCTTAAGCTTCGCGCGTTGCACGTGGGAGTGAAGACGTTTTACACAATAAACCATTATGCACATTCAAAACATTGATGCTTATTCTGACAAGTTGCAAAACGCTTGACCAGAAGAGCTGTTTTGTTAGTTGATTGTGTTCTCAGTGAGAATGAATTTTTCCACTGCAAATATTGAGTGATGTGCTTGAATGGTATTAGCCTGCGGTGGATTATCATACATTTGAGTATTAGAAGTCGTAAAACGTGAATTTTTTGATATTTTCACTGAATATTTTATGTTGCCGTTCATAGTAGCTGCATTTTGAATTTTTAGGAACATCTGCCTTTGATTCTTCACTTGCTGTAAACTAGTAGATTGTGGTAAAATACGAACTAGTTATTAACGATTGTTGCGCATGACAAATACAAATGTGTATGGACATGTAGAGATTTTTTAATGTAAAAGTGGGAAAAACAAAACGTTTAAATGACTACACTGCCTCCTGAAGCACGTTGCGCAACAAAGAAAACGGCACACACATTGCATCATGTAGGCTGCGGTAAATGGAGACTGATTCAAACAAAGCAAGATTAAATCTACAATATATAGTTAGCCAGAATCACTGTGTACGAAAATACGTTTTTTCATTGCAGAGTCGTGTGAAAGGCTGTTGGGGTCCCCCCAAAAAAAATCCAGATGGGGCTCTTTAATATCAGCAAGCATTTAGGCAGATGTGTACTTTTTCGAGCCAGTTGCAAATTAGCCCCTTGAGTAGCGTTATTTCAAAACCTAACCAAGCTAAATTAATAATGTACTTTGTACAACTTAGGAGAAAATAACTTTAATGAACTGCCAATGCAAAATAAATAAAAACTAACTTTATCACTTGTTAGTTGTTATCATCAATAAAGGGAAACAAATGTCTCTTCTTGTGATGTGATGGGAAATTATTTATTATGTAATTTACTTGTTTGATGTAGTTGCCGTACTTGCATCAACTATAGTATACGACAGGGGTGTGCAACCTGCGGCTCCGCGGGCCAAATGCAATAAAACAAAGTGGATTTTTATGCCGGTCCAGTGGTGTAGCCCAAAAATTTTTGGGGGGTCGAATTGTGTGATTTTAGACGAATAACACTATTTTATTTGGTAAAACGCCTCTCAAAGCACAAAATGACTAAATTTGGGGGGCATGGCCCCTTTGCCCCCCCGTCTACGCCTATGTGCCGATCACTAGTACTAGACAGCCTGTATGAAACGAAGGCGCGGCCCGCGGTCTAACCTGGTTAATTGCGTTTGGCTCTTCAGTAATAAAGGTTGCACACCCCTGGTATACAACAATAAGTGAAACCGGCAGTCTCATTAATGCTTGAAATTTGCATCCCAATGATCACAGAGCACCTGGTGGTCGCTGTACAGCCTCATCATTTTAATAGCCAGTCTCAATGCAATCAACTTGGTGCTTTCACCAAAAGCTGATAGGTGGAAGCTGTGCGTTGAACTAACTGCTTCCCAACCCTCACTCTGCCTTCACTTCTAATAAGAACGATTTATTGGAATCTGATACCATCCATCTTCATCGCGACATATAGCAAGTGAGATTAAATCTGAAGAGGCTTTTTAAGATCGAGCAAGCGAGCGTTAAACTTATCGAGATTATCTCCAGTTTTTCTCGTCAAAACTTTAAATTGGACTGTCTTAACACAGTCTGCTCAGACATATATATAATAAACTGACACAATAGCCTTCCTTAGTTTCAACTTTACATGACCTGTCTTAAGCAGCTTTCACGAAAATGTTTTTAACTAGAAACCTTGTCTCGCTATTTGTACGCAACTACAAAGCGATTGAACAACACTCTACAGCACATTCATTATGACGTAAATTTCCCCGAGAATTTCAACGCACAAGGGCGAAGCCAGCGAAGTTAAGTGGAGAAGGTCAAGACTTTATTAACAATTAACAATTGGCCTTGTCCTGACGTAACCACAACTTTACAAAAACTGCTATAGTGTCCGAACGTCGGCAATTCTTTTTCGAAATTAACGAATCATGATATTACATCCTTACTCTACCGGCTCTGCATTGAGGGTAAAAACCAGAAGAGTAAAAGTCAAGGGTAGAGAGACGGCTCTAACTTACTAATACAATATATATTGTGAGGCCCTTACGAATGGTCGGGGCCCCCNCGACCGGGGGTACGGGGCTGCCTTGCCACGGCGCTGCTTCAATGCACAGTCGATAGAAACTGTTTTTTTAAACGTTCCTGGAAGGAAGTNTTCAATGCAGTTCTCTTGGTAATTGATGCGTTTCACCATGTCCTGCATCACGATTATCAACTTTTTGTAAATAAGTGCTAGTTTTCTTTCAACAAGCTTTTCTTAATCCAGTCGTGCGTCTGATTTTCGCAAACATATCCAAAACTAAATGCAGAAATGTCCAAAAGTTAAAACAAGTTATCAGAATTTAAGCTATGAACACTCACGTGGTCAGATCTCTTTCTACGTTTTCCTCTCCAGCACCATCAGCTGCCTACTCAAGAGCAATTTGTTCAAATTACCTTAAAGCTTGGCTTGAGCTCTTCATCTTTTTTCTAAAATTTTATGAAAACATCCAACAAAGTCACTTCGGATGGAACATATATGCAAAATCACTTACCAACAATCAACAAATTATTTCTGCTGGTAAATTTATACACCCTTATGAAAACAATCTTCTCACATAACATTTTAATCAGTATTTTGAAAATCTATTCAGATAAGTTACAAGTTAAACTACCCCACCAGACTTGTAACATCAAAAATATCTTCTTACCAGAGTAAACTCTTCTCAAGGCCAATCTTCACTCAGAATCATTGGACCCAAGGTATAGTACGAAATGCCTGTCCATATCAAGATTCGATCGCGTTCTGACTTCAAACAACTGTACAAAACTACGGTACCTACTTTCTCAGTTTGGTGTAAAGTAACAATGGAATTCGTTTAACTCACCTTGTGTTTTTAATTCTTTGCGCTTTCGTACCATGTGATTTTTCCATTGTGTTTTTCTACGTTTTTTTATACTTAAGAGGCACTGTAAATTTTTTCTTTTTGACGATCTTCTTCATCTATCCGTCATTTGATATTTTTTCCAACTTGTTTTTTCATACTAAAAAATTGTACGTTAATTTCAGTGTTTTGTTCTCTCCACACTTGTGAAAAGAAATACATCGTCATGATAACTGAGTAGTGCGTACATAGGCATGCACTCATCTGTAAATAACATTTGTGCATTTACTTCTATCAGTTTGTCTTTACTTTTCACATAACTAATGGTTTTATTGATGTATTGCTCGACCTGACGTAGGTCACCCCCCCTAAACACTGGAAAGGAACTGCATAAAATAACATAAATTTCGTAAATGCTGTTTTCCCTGAAAACAACAAAATCAAACGCGAACGCAGTGGAAGAGCGTTTGTTAAGAAAATTGTAGCAGCCGGTAAGTGGACCTTTCAAAGAACCCGATGTCTGAAGGTAGAGGCTGGAGCTGGAGAAGAGTGGGATTCGAAACACTGGCCACGTTTCTGTCCGAAAAGCGTGAAAGTCGCGGATTGTAAACCGTGTTGTGATGAGCTTTGCAGTTATTCTGTGATGCTAAGCAAGTACCGTTTGTAGCAGAATGGCTTCAAAAACTGCTCAATTTTGTTGATGTAAGAAACCTGTAGATAGACCTTTCACAAGCAGTGGCGGAGGAGATCGCAGGTTTCGACTGACCGGTCTGACACTGAGCAAAAGAAAAGTCTTTTTTTGAAGTTGCAACACTTATAATTCGCCATTTGTGAAAAAACAAATATGGGAGGCAGCATTCGATATGTACACGAATAATAAAATAAAATCGAATTCGACATTCAAAACGCACAAACAAAAACAATGCAATCGCGATAAAAACGTTTTTATAGCGTGAAAGGAGATAGATCGAATAGCTTTGTAAGGTCGAAAAGTTGCAGAAGTTGTTGAGGTGTTAAATCGTTGTCTTAAACGCTTTTTACTTGTGTGTCCATTTGTTTATAACCCGCACGTTTTTGATGCTCTTTAACTTCAAAGAATAGAAGTGTATCTTGCAATGAACTTTTGTACAAAAACAATTTTTCAGCAGCGTTATTTGTAACATGAACTCCAACAAAAACCGCAGAACGTGGTTTGGGGGAGTTTTTTTGCGATAAAAGACAGTAATTTTTGCGAAAGGGGAGCAAGTACTTTTATACATTAACATTAGCACAACAAGAACGAAAGCAAAGACATTTCGCGACCGATTCCATTTTTTGTTGAAAGGTAACGGCAACAGGAACAGTGGAAAAATAATTTAAAAGAATAAAAACCGTCTGACAAATGTCCGCCGCGCTTCCACGAACGTTGCAAAAAACGTAGCACACAAAATCGCAGGTCTGAAAAGATATGTAAAGTAGAAGGTAATTCGCTCATCGGTGCTCGCACGCAAACTTAAAATCGCAGTTTTTGTGACTAAAAATTGGAGAATAATCATGTATTCAGCGAGATACACAAACAAAAAATGTACTCCAAGCTCGGCAAAGCGCGTTCGATTTCAAGTTCGAAGAAACTTAACCGACGCCGTAAGCTTCGCGCCTTCCACAACGCGCAGAAGCGTCGCTACGCACCATCAGCGAACCGGGCAGTACTACAGCAGCATGCATAGTGACAAGGAAGCGGAAACCTCAAAAGCGAAGTCATCTTGCGATTACAGCGTTGACGTGTGGTGAGTGCGAGAATGCTTCTCGCGGAAGCGGCGGAAAATGAAGTCGGCGAGCCCGAGCTGCGGCCTGAAAAAACGCCAATGTCTCTTGCCAGTCCCTGCAGGCCAAGCGCTGTCCACGGCGCCACTACCCGTAATGGCCCCGCAGCGCCAACAGGACCGCAGGACATTTATTTCCTTTTGATCTGTTGCCAGGCAACGGTCGTCAACCACAGGCCTTGCAACCGCACCGTCGCACTTTCTGCACGACATGCGTCATCTTGCTGCCGTCGCTGCAACGCATGGGCAGCCTTTTGGAACGGACTTTCATTGGCTGGCAGCAGGTGGGCATTGCCGGGGCGTCCGATTGGCCAAACACGGCCCGGGCGCTCGAGGGCGCACCGGCCTGGCACTGTCCGCTGCAAACGTAGTTCACGAAGCGTCGCTTGCTCCTGCATTGGACAGTTCTTGGCGCCTCATCCCCCGCCAGCACGGCCGAGTAGGACGTCGATCGCTTGGCGCTGGGGGAGGGTCTGGTGATTCGGACGAAATCTTTAACCCGACGACCTGGGCACGAGGTAATGCCTGGAAGAGAAGCAAAATGTCGGCGATGAAAAGCAACAAAACATTGTGTTTGCAAAAAATAACGTTGAAACGGTTTATGTTTACATCAAAATGAATGTCTCCTGGTTTGAGAAAAGAATATGAGGACCAGTGAAAAATGGGGGGGAATTCGGAATGGCACTTTCCTGCCTTTAGCCGCACCCCCCTTAGAATGAAAACGACGACAGTACAAACATGCCAAGTCTGTTTTAAATCGTGAAACACAAGTAAATTCGGAAAAGTTTGCAGACTGTGTGAAAACTTTGAGTTAATACCCCCGCCCCCCCGATCACGAAGCAAAACCTGCGCCTCTGGCCACTTGCGCTTTTGAAATTTCCCAGAAAGAACTTAACCGATGTTGCTCACAGCACTTACGTGTCTTGCAGCGGGATCCAGTGTATCGTCGTCGGCAAGCGCATTTGTAGCCTGTTGCCGTAGCAACGCACTTCCCGTGGCCGCAGTCAACGCCGGCGCAAACCTTTTTCCGCCTTTCGCATCTCCTGCCACTGAAGCCTGTAAAAAAATCACCCATAGTCAGGGGCGTAACGAGGTTAGATGGCGCCCGGGGCAAGAAACAAGTTTGGCGCCCCATGTTCGAACATAAGGTCTTTTGGGAGTAAATGTGCTCTATTGAAAAATTGTTGGAACTTTTCGGCGCCCCCCAGTGATTCAGCGCCCGAATCATTGTGCCCCCCTTGCCCCCATCGTTACGTCCCTACGCGTAGTAAAAGAAACCTCAGCACTTGAGCAAAGCTCTTTGGTGCGAAGCCCAGAGTGGTGAAAGTGCGACGGGGCGATTGCAGATGTCGAAAAGCTTTGCGACAGCGACGAAGCCATGTTTACCTTGAAGCAGCAAAGCGAAAATAAAATCAACCATCTACAGAACTTCGCAACCAACGCTTGTTCCGCATTCGGGCGCTCAGGTAATAATCAGAGAGCACATTCCGTCAGTGATAATGAGATGGAAACCTAAGACAGTTCCAGTTAATCGCACGGCGCACAGTGACGAAAAACACAGCAATTTTATCTTGTGTCGTTAGCGCGAGCGACAGGTGGATCTGCGCATGAGGTGAATCTGCGCATGCGCGTGCGATGCGGATGACTGGGCACGCTGCCATGAGGCCGAGGACAAAAAGCAAGCGTCAGGTTTCGCGGTGACGTCGCTACTGTCGTCGACAGGTTCGAGAAGACTGGTGATTTGTTGTTTCAAGGCCAGTAATCGATCAAACGGTCGCCCTCACCTTTGTCGCATTCGCATCTGAACGACATCCCGACTTCAACGCACTTTCCATGACGACAAGTGTCCTGACGACAAACAGATCGCCTTTCGCAATTTTCACCTTAAAATCGAAAACAGAACAGCTTGTGAGCAGTCATTTTTGGCAAATTAGAAAAAATAACGGCCGCTTTTGCACAACACGTCAAACAACAATTTGGCGTTTATGCTGAGCAAACTATCATAGACTTTCGACGGTCGCGATTTTAACAATCGTGTTTCTGAAGATTCATTGCGCAGTCAGCAAAAAGATCATCAGAGATGGCGTTGCAAGTGCACTGATGCGTTGCAAGTGCACCGATGCGCTGCAAGTGCACCGATGCGCTGCAAGTGCACTGATGCGCTGCAAGTGCACCGATGCGCTGCAAGTGCACTGACGCGTTTCGACCAACCTGAGAAGCCCTCGTTGCATTGGCAGGTGATCCCCCGCTCCCCGCTGAAGGCGCATTGCCCGTTGCCACGACACCTGCTGGCTGCGCACGTGGATGAGTGTCCCTCCTTGATGCACCCGGGCCGTATGGTCGACTGCTCGTCCAAAGCGGGCATGACGTCGAGGAAGTCGACCTGGCTCTGGTTGATGTACAAGCCTTGGATACAACCTGTGTGAAATACGGATATAAACGATACAGATTCGAGTAGCTGAGTATACTCGTACAAACTCGAATTCAGTGTAACTCATACAAACTCGAATAGCTGAGTATAACTCATACAGAATAGAGTCGCTGAGTATAACTCATACACAATCGAGTTGCTGCGTATAACTCATAACAACTCGAGCAGCTGAGTATAACCCACACAGTCTCGACTAGCATACCACGCAAGTAAACGATTTAGGAATCTACGATTCGAAACAAACTGAATGGCAAGGAGAAAAGAATAGTGAACTGGGTCAATTCATTGTTTGGGGTGATGAAGCAGTGGCAAAGCATAAAGGAAGACGAAGATGGAACGACATATGGTTGTCACAAAAAAGGAAGTTACAACGAAAAAATTATTATCGCTGACTCTATTTATTTTTAACGACGAACTCATCAAACACCAACTAACCTGTGAAGCTGGTGCTGTTCCGGATGTGCAGTTGATTTCTGGCCGAGTGCAGATAATTGTACTGCACTCCCCCGACGAACAGGGGTGACGCTGCGTCGAAGCCGGTGTCCGCGAGCACGCCCGTAGGCCTCGGGGCCCGAATAACTTGCCCGTCGTCGAGTTTCAAGGACACGGTCCCTCCGCGCAGCAAAATCTCAACCTGTCGCAGAAAGGAGACGTGACGATGGTTGTGACGTCATGACGCAGAAAAGGCAACGTCATCAACAAGAACACCGGGAGCGAATTTTGGCGCAGGTGCAGTTCAAGGTCACGTACGACTTATTCGCCGCAGTGCGACTTTGCATTTTGGGCCGCAGACCATATTCGAGGGTTTTTTATGGCCCAAATTCATAGAAACAACGGCGAGTCATTAATTTGAAACAAGAAGCCAAAACCACTACAGGACTAATTTTTCACCACAGTGATACACCTCGTCGCTCAAACACAAGTCATCTTCTACTTCTTTCACATCCGGCTGCCAAACCTTCAAGCACGCAGCTCACCTTGTGCGACCCTCCGTCGTTCACAGGCACTTGACTGTAAAGTGCCGATCCGGGGGCGTCCCCTAGATCGACACTGAGACGAACGTGACCGGAATAGAGTTCAACTGCGACGTGTTCTCTTTCATCCACTCTTCCTTTGTACAGGATCACACCGTACAGCTGTCGACGAAAATGAGTTTGCAATGAGAAGTCGAATGCATACTCGGGTATGGAACGTTTGTTTCAAAATGCTCGTTTTTTTAAATCAGCCTTTGCAATTTTTTTTCAATCAGCCATCGAAGCCAGCGACGGCGTTTTGTCGAAAAAATACTCCGTAGCGAAAAAATTGTCGAAAAAATACTCTTTTACAGCCTGTCGTTTTGTCGAAAAAATACTCTTTTACAGCCTGTCGTTCGTTTATGGATGTACTAGAAATGCTTTACGAAAAGTTGCAGCAAGCAAATCAAGCTACGCCAGTTGTGAGTTTTTAACCAATTTCACAGCACAAATTTACAACAAAAATTATTTTGAACTGTGTCTTTGTATTTACCTTTGTAGTTGAAAAGATGAACGTGATGTTGCTGTTGTAAAATTCCAGATCACGCTTTTCGATGAAGCTTCCATTTTTACCGAAGTTCAAACTGAGCAACTGGAATTAGAACATACTTGGCTAAAATATTGAACATGGATGCTAGTTTTATTTTCGTTCATCTTTCAGTGATAGACCGAGTTTTTTTATGACCGAAAAAAATCAAGTCATTTCGGTCATAATGTCCGAAAATACAGAATAGTGAGTAGCGTTCCGTCAAACTTTAATACTATTATGGGACAAATTACCGAAATGTTTTAGCGAAAACAAACATGATGGGCGTCAAACCGGTAAATTACAAATTCAGTGCTGACTGCGAAGCAACGGCAAACTTTAAAAAAATGACGACCGCATATCACTGCAAGCGTCAGCAACTTAGCAACTGGTGACTTAGATCCACCGGTTGCTATGTAAACGCGTGACGTACCTTCTCGCAGTTGCGGCCTCCGTAGCCGGGCAGGCACCAACACTGGGAGTGGGAGCGGCCGTTTTCAGTGTAGCATTCCCCCCCGTTCTGGCAGTCATTGTCTGAGCAAGGAGCGTCTTGGATGAGCACATCGACGACAGCCGTCGTGCAGTACTCCCCCCTGCAAGTAAACAAACAAACTAACATTCAGGGAAAACGGTAAGTCGTCATAACGAAGATTTTCAACAAGAACAACATGGCAGGTCGTTCCGCTTTTTTGATGCAGTGAAAAAAACGCTCACAATTTATCAGAAAGTCAACAGTGAAATTCCTTCCGCAAGACACGACAACTGTGCTTAGCTTATCTGAAGCGCGCTCCTTTCTCACAACGATTGGAGCGAACAACACGAAACGAGGTGCGCGTAAAATTGCGGCTGGGTATTTGTGAACTTTGCACAGTGGACGTAAAGGCTCGAAATCTTGCGCAACACCAAAAAGAAAATAGTCAGCAGCGAAAGGTCATAAAAATATTTGGAACAGTTCGATCTCAATTCAGCAGTTGTCTTGACGACAAAGAGCAAATATTGTTTCTTTCGTTCTGGGCATATAACTTGTCCTTTTCTTATGAGTAGACGAGCGAGCTCAAGCAGACATTTTTTGCTGTACTGCAATAAGTCTTAGTCAAAACCTCACTACAGTTAGTCCCGCTTTGATCACAAGCGGCGTGCGCGCAACTCGCACCAATCCACAACCAATACATCACAGGTAATACGTCAGCAAAGGCAAAATTTCACGCAAGTATGCAGAAACAAGCTGTTCTTGGCAACCCGAGCACCTGCAACTCGATACATAACCAGGCGAAATATTTGTTCGATAGAAATCAGGCCGGCTCACGAAGACAGCGTCACTGCACCTGCTGTAACGTTGAGCAAAGCCTACCCTGAACAACGCAAACAAACATAAGCAATCGCCCCGTGACCGCAAGATTCGTGCCCGCGGGCGCAAGCACCTGCCCAGCAGTTGATATAAAACAAGTTAACTGCCTTATCGTTTTTCACAAGTGCATGAAGCCGTGACAAGGAGGCCGTGAAAGCTGCAGAGCAACAACTCACCTGTAGCTCCCCACGCAGTTGCATCGATAACCCACTGGGGTGTTGGGGGCGGTCTCGCACACGCCCCCGTTCTCGCACTTGTGCTTCGCGCACGCGTCGACGCGCTCCGAGCAGTTCGCTCCGTGGAAGCCACGGTCGCACTCGCACCTGTGAAGTTGCCGTGACAACGTATTTGTTAGAGTCGCGCAAAACCCGCGTGCATCGTAACATTCAAGCTTTCTCTACGCTTTTTTCGGCTTTGCACAAAAAAAGATTATCGCAAGTGTCTTCTCTAAACAACTGATATGTACTACTTCATCGTTGGAGAGCGAATTTTTAGAGCTGACGAACGAGGGGAAGTTCTGCGAAAACTCGCTTTCGAGTGAGGACTTGTTTGAACTAGCGCTTTGAAAAAAATTCAAAATATTTTGTTTTTATGGTATACTTCCGTTCGGTCGGCCGAAGCAAACACGCAGACAGGGAACTTGTTTCGCTAAAACCGATGCGAAAATAACACACTTCACCTCAAATCGAGTGCGTGCTGTTACGGGAACTGACAAGAAATCGTGGAAATCCCATCAAAACAGTAGGAACGGATTTAGGTAATCACGAGCGCGTCCGATCAAACGCAGCCCGCGTCCGGTCGGATCACCGGATTTACGGCCAAAAATACCTCCCCGACCACCTTGCGGCAAATCTGGCAACTGCGACGTCTCCGCCTCAACTCATATCGTGGCATGTTTTGACATTTCCCGATGGCAGCTCGCCAGAAAATCTGCGGTTTATCCGTCACGCTCTGCTGGGCAACCGTGAACCCTGTCAGCGACGCGGAGTCAGATTGCAGGTTAACTTGTCCGCGTCGTTAACTTCAAAACCATGGTAATAACGGATCGCTAATACCGCAATAAACCGCTTCTGCCGAGATCTGCGTATCATAATTTTTAAACTATCTCTCCAGGCAACTTTCTTAGACGCTAAGAAAAGCTATCAAAGCTACACTGAAAAAAAAACAGTAAAACTTCTTATCAGCAGGTTCATTTAAGCAATGGTCTGCTGAAAGCCCGGTCCACCCTGAAGAGATAAAGGCTGCCCTGCTCCCCCTGATTTATAAACGATGCCGTAACCATACGACCGCTTGTGTGCCTTGAAAGTTTGCGCAGTGTGCCTCGCAAACGGTTGCTGCAGGTGGTCGGACGGAGATTCGAACTCCTGACTCGCCGATTACTACACAGGTTCACTGTCACTGAGTCCTCAGTTACTACTAATCCCAGTGCTAACCAATCATAACGGAGTGCAGCATTCGCTAATTTCCGTATGTTTCTAACCTGTACGAGACGGTGTCGATTTTTTCAACCACGACGCAAGTTCCCCCGTTCTGACAGGGCCTGTGTTCAATGCACGGGTCTGGCAGTTTTTCGTTGCAAAGGTCGCCGGTCCTGCGATCACAAAAAAGAGACAAACTGTCAGGAAAGCTTATTCGTGAGGAACTCGTGAGTTAAATTTAAAACTTCACCGGTGTTACGTCACAAACCGGTGATTTTCGCTCTCTGCAATTTTGAAAAACGCGGTAAAGCTTGAGAGTAGAAGATCTGCAAAAGCAGGTTTCGCTTTTATGCGTCCACTGATTCTTGCGCCGCGCAAACTACACCAAACCGATTGTGACTCAACAATTAACAATAATTCTCTCCATTACAACGCAGCTGCGTCGCAGTCGCGCTTGCAGCTGCTTGTGGCAGGTAATCGCCTGCCGTCCTTCACAGCGACTCACCATCCCGATGGACACCTGCATGTGTACGAGTTGACTCCATCGATGCATGACGCGTTCGACGCCCGACACGGTTCACCGACGCAGTCGTCGACGTTCGCCTGGCATCGGTCGCCTTCAAAGCCGACGCGACATTGACACCTGGAGCAGCACACCAAAGGCGTTCGCGTAAATAAACGTTGCGCGATGATCCAGCGGTTGCTAGGCAAAAGTCAACAGCGCAATTCGAACTCACGTGAAGAGGACCTCGTTCCTGGCCCGGCACGTTCCGCCATTCAAGCACGGTTGCAACACACAAGGGTCGATCGGCATCTCGCAGTGACGGCCCTTGAACCCTGGGAATAAAAGCAACGATAGAGTTATAATTTGTTGTCAAGCAGGCGAGACAGGTTGTTAACAAACAGGGTCGTTTTGAAAACAGAACGAAACGACGAATTTCGGCGTTTTGCGAAGTTATCGCCTAACGTCTCGCAGGAGCACGTGCGGCAGCTGTTCGTCCCGCCCAAGATGACGTTTCTGGTCGGAGTGCACGAAACGCTAGGCTTGTTTGTGAAATGTAATTTCTCACGAAACGCACGTAACCTGCCAGCAATTGTAGCAGTACCAGGAGAAAGGTGTAGAAAACGATTCATCCTTCGAAGACATTTGACATTTGAAAACAGCCGCCAGCGTCTTTTTTCGGGAGCCCACCGTGAAAACCATCTACCTAACCGTCGGGAGGTCTGTGACAGTTCTGTCAACGCAACAATTCAACTCACCTGGCTGACATTCGCACTGGTAATATTCGACCGGGTGCATACGACAGGTCGAGTTGTGTGTACACGGCGACGACAGACAGGGATTGCATTTTGCGGCGACAGCGATATCCAGCGGACCTGCGCGGCAATGAAAGCGGGGATGAAGCGCGCTTGCAAACCCGCTCTTTATTGCTTGCGAGAATGTTTACCGTGCAACAGTACAAGACGCGCGTACGACGTCCTTGTATTTGCAGAAACACACAGAAAAAAACGGTGTATTATTCAGCAAAACGCCTTTGCAGATGAACGCTGATGTTTTAAGTACAAACATGCCTACGTTCGACGCTCGTAAATTACAAACAGAGCTTGAGTGATTTTCAGCTACGCGATAGGATGGAAACACTACAAAAACATCGCAGGCATTTTCGTTATTAGTGAAAGACATGAAAGCAATCGACGTCTCAATGCAGCAAACATGCCGTCAATTCAGCAAACAGGTTGACAGAGAGCTACGAAACGAGCATAGCCATGTCTGGGATCTTCCATCGGGCAAAAAAAGCTTCCAATTTTGTAGCTTGAATCAAAATTTCGCGTCAGGTAAAAGTGGCAGTGACAGAAAATGGCGCTTATTGAAAAGTTCAGCGCTGGTCACGTGACAAAAACGCATCTGTCTTCGGAACGTTGTTCTTTTCGCCAATCTCCCAACAGCAAGAGTGTGTTCGATATTTCGCGTTTAAACTACGGGACGATTTAAGTCAAAGACAATCAGAAATGCAGACAGTCTTATATCACACTCCATCACCCGTCAATGATGGCGAGACATTTTCTGACGGTTGCAATGAGCTCAGCTTGGTGCGTGCTTACTTTTCCAAGTGAGAATTTGTATTTCAAAAAAATCAGATCGGACCAATCTAATTCGACTGAACTTCTCAGATCAAAACTTGTAATCAGAAAGGATTTTTGTGCTCTGTCTGCCAAGGTTTGGGAGCTGTTGTTTGAGCATGCACCGTGGCATGCCTCATCAACTCTTAACCTCTTTCACGATGTCACGTAATTTGACACCTCGCGGACCACCAGCAACCATTTAAGACTATTTGGTTCGCCTTAAAAAGGACTTAATTTGGTTTGGGCCAATTAACATGCCTTTTTTCTAACTCATGACATTGCAAAACTGTTTTTCATGAGATCGCGATTAGCTTGCGTCTGACGATGGGCCAGTGGCGCAGCCGGCCAAACTTTCAGGGGGGGGAAATATTTTGACTTTAGGTGAGCAACAGTATTTGGTTTAGGACACCACCTTTCGAAGCACAAACCGACAAGATATGCTAAAAATTGGGGAGGGCATGGCTGCCCCCTTCGCCCCCCTGACTACGCCTATACGATGGGCTTCGATCCCAGATAGTGTGTGTTAGGAAAGCGCAGGCGATGATGCATACTGACTGGCACAGCACGGGTAAGGTTATTGCTGATGAATTAATCGTTATTGCAATCCGCTGTCAAATTAGTCTTGATTGATTGACAGCCAAGGGCGTTACCTCTTCGCCGCGAAAAACGTCGAAGGCACTTTTGCATTGAATCTACGGCACAACAAGTAAAAAGATTTAACACCCGCGTGCGTCGTCGTCGTTCGGCAAGAGACAAATACACGCGCGTGCGAACAGATGCAAGCCCAACATCCCGAAGGTCTTGCTCTGGCGCCAACATTAGATCGCCCAAAACCGCCAAATTCCTCATCATGCATCAACACGGGATTAGGTGCAGACATCCACTTAATCCGCCATAAGCCTAAAAGTGGACTCCGCGCTGAGTTGAACGCCGCACTATCAAATGCGTGTAGCCTGGCCGCAGCAAATGCAGGCGGGAACATACAGGGCATTCGAAAAGGGAGAAAAATATTGACGGAGGGCAAACACTCGTCAAATTTTCCCGACAAACACAACAGCAATCAGAGCATTTTGTTTCGCTGCTCAAAGTTTAGGGTTTATCCCGGGTTTAAACTGCAGCTTTTCGCTTTCAGAGAGAATTGGGGGGTGCACGGGTCTCTGACGTCTGCGCGCGAACCTTTGAGTTTAAAAAGCGTTTTTAGGGTGGAATACGGTTAAAGAAGCGTTCATAGCATTGTAAATCACAAAGAAACTACATAAATGCAGCACTGTTGGCGCTCCGTACCTTGGCAGGTGAAGGCGGACGCGGGCGAGGACACCAGAAAGCGACCGGCCATCCTTCGAGGGGCCGAACACCTGGCGATTCCGATGTCTTCGAAGTAATGCGCGAACCATCTTAAATTGCAGTCGCAGTACCAGGGATTGGCGCCGAAGCCGCTGCGAGGGAAGCGAAGTTTAACGCAAGTGACCTCAGTTTGCCGACGCGGGCATCTGGTCGCCAGAAGGACGGGGCGATTAACGCACGATTCAAACGTTGCTTTCATGAAAGAATCAACGCTTTTGATAAAATTAAGAACAGATTAGTCAAGAGCGCCTGAACGCGAAAATTTGTTGTTCCATTATCAGGTCCAGCAGATGCGGCGCGCGAGCTGCGGCGGCGTTTTCTTGCGCAGGAGGAGGTGACGACATAATGATCGCGCGCGAGCACGCGCCGTTGGACGTTCGTAAACGCGAGGATTAGAAATGTGGCAATTTCGCTCCGATCGCCGATGACGAGCAGTTTCTCGCCGGCGTGCGCAGGTTACCGGTTGCGACCATTCAGCAACGCGACAACGTGCGTTTCAAAGAACACGAAACCGGGAATCGAAGGGCGTCTGTCTCGAGGCGCGTCCGGCAAAACCATCAGCGCATTCCTACCCGCAACACAGCATGCTGCTTTGGGGAGGAGTTGGACCACGCGGCGCATTCACCGAAGCGATGCACTTTACACGGCGGCGATCACTTACACGTGCGTCAGCGACGTGAGGTCATCGAAAAGTCCTTCGGGGAGGGTCGACAGGTCGTTGCTGTGAAGGTTCCTGCAAAGCGGTTCACAGATGAGATGTCTTATCACGTTGCAGAGCGCTGTGAGAGTAACTCACTTTTCACAGGAACCCTATCCTGTTCTCACACAAGTAGCGATCGAAAATCAAGGGCCTCGGGGGGTGCGCGTCAAGGACAAGCGGATGTCCCCCCTTACAGCCTGTCGCAAGTGTTCACCGCATTGCTATCAAAGCTTTACAGCGATTTTTACGCCGCTCGCACGGCGTGCCGCAAGTTAAGACGACCGAAGACTCGGGCGGGAATATTTGAAGAAGCGCGGTTCTGTGGGCGATGGAAAGGGCTGAGGGTCTGTAGCAGAAACGACGGCGTACCCGAATTTGCTCCACTGCGTAAATAACCATCACAAAGGCAGGACTTACTTCTGCTTCACCGCATCATTCACAATCTTGTTTTTTTAAGGCTTGTCAGAAACGTTTTTAAGTAACATACACATGATTGTTATTGTTGTATGATTGTTATTGTTGTACTGCGGTTGCGACAAAATCGAAAGATGAGTTGCGAATATTATTTCAGGTCTCTGAATTTTTGGAAAAATAAGAACAAACATTCAAGCCATTTTTTACAAAACAAACGTTTCATCAGTTTTGTTTCATTTTTATGAAAGACTAAAAGTTTCCTTGATTTTTGTCAGAGGTGCTAGTTTATTTCAGGCAGTGATATTTATTCTGATAATCGCAAAATGTCCTTGCGTTATATTAAATGCAGAAAAAAAGAAAACAAGCAGTAATATACGACATTAGTCGTGTGCAAACATATAATTGATTTGTTGCAGTTTTCAGCAACTTCGAACCTCAGCAGGTTAATGGTTTCTCTGCTCTTTTCACTTTTGGTACAGCAGGTAAAGAACCTCAGGCTTGAAGACGAAAGTCTTTCGAGAACCTATACTTAATAGGAAGTAACAAAGCACACACAGGCGCTCTCCACTTAGCAGCAAAGCCCAAGCAAAAATGTGAAGCAGCAAAAAGCAATAGTTCGCGAAACACAACGCGTGGAAACCTAACCGTCGGTGTGCATCGTTCTCCGATTTACACACAAGCAACTGAGCACGAGTCTCAAGCGGCGCGCGGCCCTTATTGCGTAACAATCCTTACGACATAAGAAGTCTAACAGTGACCTGGGGTCCGCTTGCGAACAAGTGTTTTAGCTTCAGGTAAATTGCTCGACATAAACAGGTAGACGAGGACGGGTCGCATTCCCCAAAACAGCTTTAGAAGGCCCCGATCTCAAGTAGCCAAAACAAAACATATCTAGCGGAGCGATAATCGGCCGCGGGACTGTTCCAGGAAGACAAGTTCGCGACCGTCGCCCCAAGGGGTCGCGATCCCACTTTTAAAAGCTTGCTGATGACGTATCCAGTTACGACTTGTTTGCAACCCTGCCCTGTAGGTGTCCGCTTCACGTCGCGTTGGTTTTCGGGTAACAAGAAGGAGAAGTGTTGGAACAAAGCGTTTGTGGTTTGTTTGAAAAAACCGAAGGGGTATCAGGTAAACACGGAATTCCAGGTAAGCGTTCTTTGTTAGAAATGTTGTTTTTTAGGCTTTTCAAAAACATTTTAGCACAAAATGACAGATTTCAAGTGAAAGTACTAAAATGATTCGAACAACCTTAAAAAACTGTTGAGGGTTTTCCAACTTCCGCTGCAAAATGTAATAACGCTGCCGCCAGCTTTCTGCATGTTGTGTGCAAAGCAAATTTCCTTTCAGATCACAGCTGATTGCAAAAGCAGAGCAATGTTCGAATCGTAACAGTTTCGCTAAGCAGGACATCAAAAGTCACGCTGAACAGATGGCAACACAGTCATGGCGCACGGGCGCGCATCCAACGCTGGGCCGCAACGCACGCAAAACATAAGGTGTCAAAGTTTGACCGACAGACCATAACTTGCTGCGTGGACGGACACCTTTTACTCGCTGCCATTTTCAAAGCACTTATTGCCGCGACGGAGACGTTGCAATCACTGTGACGTCACGGCAGAGACAAGGGCGGAAATGCCGTATCTTAAAGCAAGCGCACGCAGCGGGAGCAGTGGTTCAAAGACCAACCTAAACTCTTCAGTAACCAGATAGCAGGGCTCGCCAACTGTATATCAAGGTTCGGTAACAGGACACGGGTGTCTGGTTCTGACAAGGGGAGTGTGTTTGGTCGTGGTTGCATGGAAAAGCGTAAAACGATGCCTGGGAGCCTTAATCCGACCATTCCTTCCAACAACAGGTCCTGACGAACGAGCCTTGCAGACGTCAAAGGTACGTTTTCTGGTATTTCTGACATCACAAATGACTATCGTCGAACTCAGTCAACGGTGGCAGACGTACACGACGACAGACTGAAACTAATTTTCACTGGAGTAGTCAGGCGATACTTAATCATTTCGTTACCTCATCAGTTAAAGACATGAACTAATTCCAGCTGCCTCCCGGCAAGGCTCTTGGTTGGTAGTGGTTCGGGTGTTTTGGCTTAAAATTCAACGGTGAGTTAAACTTTAAGAACCATCCAAGCACTCGAGTGCGCGGCCGGCACCAAACGTTGCGCCAAACGACAGTATCCGCAAAACACGTTTACTTTTATTTGGCAGCTATTTGGGTGAATTCTATTTCTAAAGAACCTAATGGCAATACTGTGCGATATTTGTCGTGACGATTGCCTAGCAACAAGTTCGGCCCATATTTCTTCAAAGGTTACGTTCAGGTCTAAGCCCGAAAAATGCTATTCCGTTTTGCATTTTGCATTCGAGTTTTTTAAACTCTTTTTGTAACTTCAACGAAAACTCTGATCGCAAAACTCTGTACTTTTGGCTTTTTTGCAAGTTGCGCAGAAAAAAAAACTGCAGTGGAAGATGGCTGGGACTAAAACCAGCTTTCTACTTGGATGCGCGCTTGACCGTGACACAGGCGTCGAAGCGCAACGGCGCTGACCAATAACAACAACGTCAAGTCGCAGAGCAACTCACAGGCGTTTGAGTGAACGGAGTCCCTCGAAAGAACGAGCAGGGGCGCAGCGCAGGCGATTGTAGGGGAGGAGCAGGGTCGTGAGCCGGGTGAGGTTCGCGAACAAGCGATCCCTGATGGTTCGGATCTGGTTGTTGCTCAAGTCCCTGCGATAGAAAAAGAGATCCTGCGATTACGGAGAAGTAAAATGATTGTTTATTGTTCGAAGCGGTTGTTCGCGTTGCTGAACAGAGAGCTTCGGAAAACTGCGAGGAATTGATGAAGCAACTTTGCGCACGAAGCCGAAACACAACAGCACATTGGCTTAGCCAGGGGGGTCAAAGGGGCTAATCCACCCAAAAAAATTCTAGCACTGCTTGTCGTTTTGTGTTTCGAGAGGCAGTGTCCCAAACCAAACACTGTAGCTCGTTTGAAGTCAAAATATTTTGGCCCCTCCCAAAATTTCGGGCTGGCTATGCCACTGCAACAGATGCTGAAAGAAACTTTTCCAGCTGCGGCGTCGGAATCCTGTCAATCACATGAAAAAATTCGGGTTGACGATTTACTGCGATACTGGAGTTAACGCGTCTGTGTTTGAATAAAGTTAGACAGACAAAGTGGCGAATGCTTCGCATTTCACACCGCCAGTTTTTCGTGCGCCAGCCATGCTTACAGTATTGTGAGGTAAGTGAACTGGTTGATCGATTCCGGAATCTCTGCAATATCGTTCATCTCGAGGTACAACTCCGTGACGTCGTGCGGTATGTCATTGATTGGTATTGACGTCAGATGACTGCTAGCGCATCGCACCACGGTTCCTGGCACACAGAAGAAGAAACACTTTTTACATTTTTGGGAGAAAAATCACTAAAGCATGACTATTTAAAGAAACACACCGGTGTTTGGCGGGCTGGGGGGTTTGACAGCAAACCGTCACCGTCTTCACGTCCATCACGACCACCAACCAATCTCAGCAAACCTGAAACTTTCCCAGAAAGCTGAGCTGATTTCACGTCACGGCGTGCGCCTGAGTCATATTTGCATAACGTCTTTGCGGGGAGCAGAGCGCAAGTTGCTGCCTCCACCGCTCGACGTCGAAGCATGGATTATTATCATTCACCGAGCCTGGAGTAGACAGCAAGGTGGTCCGGCTCAGGCGGCCGTGGGCGCTTCGCCAGTTAAGCATGACAGCTGTAATCTCTGAACGCGCGAATCCCGAACATGGCGAACTGGGTTTTGCAGGAAACGAGCGATGGTTGTTGTGGCGACGCCGCGAACGAAAACCCTCGGGTCATGACCCCTGACAAAGTCGAGAGTATTTTGAGGCACTTTCTCAGCGGCTAAAAGCTTGAATTACGTGAAGCCTTGTTTAAGCAGCAGCTAATTGCGTTTTTCATGCGATTATCACGTTCGGCGCTAATCCGTCTTTCCAGAAGCGTCCGACAAGCGACCAACACAGATTAACACAGTTATTTACATTCCTGTAAACTTTCGCTTGGCAAACAAACTTCTGTGTTAATCTTCTGCGCTTGTTTGAAAAGAAGCTTAACACGTCGTCGCGAACGCAACGTCACTTGACGCGTAAATCGACGCTGAAAATATCACAGATCGGAAGCTTGGAGAAATTATTGCGAGCTAGAATTTTTCTTCGATCACATCTCTTGCTGTGATAGAAAAATGCTTGGTGTAACTGCTGCAACGCTCAAAAGTTTGGTGTAACTGCTGCAGCACTCACCTTCGCACTGGCAGCGGGCAGGGCATTTCCGAGCAGGAATGCAAGTCGGCGGGTCACGTGACGCTTCTTCGCTGCAGCGAAAATCTTGCGAGTTGATGTCAGAGACGGGGAAGTGGTTGAGGAAAGCGGGCGCGGCGCACCTTGGATTGCCCGACGCGACACGTCTGTTGCGCAGCCACGTAGATAACCACGACAAGTGACAATCGCAGTGGAGGGGGTTGGCGAGGAGGTTTCTGCGCAGAAGAAAGCAACTTTAACATGAAAGTGGAACTTTTGCTCCATCGGCTGAAAGCTCCATGCATGCAACGAAAAGAAGATGCAGGGACCGCGTTTTTTTGTCGGCGTGGGGGTTTGACAGCCTTTGACCTGTGTCCCTCGTGACACTTACATTTGAAAGCGCGAAAACAAAACTGTGTTGAGAAGGACTTACAAGAAATTGAATGTAATTTTTCACTACTGCCGTTGTGCATTTCAGCTTTCCGCGCGTAATCAAGCATTGCTGGGAGCGTTTTGTGACGCAACAATTAAGGACCTCGTTTCGTGTGTGACGCAACAGTTGGGCAAGCGAAGACACCGCCAGGATGAAACAACGAGACAACCGCAAACAAACATTTGCTAGCGTGATGCAACAATGACAAACAAGGCGAAGATTTCGCGCATGTGATGTAACAATAACGTATAACGGAAAGAATCTCGCTCCGACTTCGCGGTTAGTACAGCCGAGGTACGAAACGAATGCTTGCGTTGATTGGTGTCTTGGAGAAGTTTGATCACCAATAGTTCAGGTCCGTAGTCATTAAAAGGGGGCATTCGGGGCCAATGCCCCCCAAATTTTTTTGTGCCCCCACAAATTGTGTTGCGGCAAGAAGAGATTTTCTTAAAACATATAATAAAAACAAAAATCTTTCCCCCTAAAAAATTATTTTGCTCCTCCAAACTTTGAAACCTGGCTACGGGCCAGTAATAGTTTGGTGAAATCGGTCTGCATGATAAGCAGATCGTGCTAAGGCTGCTGGCAACAAACTACGCAATATACATACAGCGTGCTGAGTGATGTCATTGATGAGAACGCGCCGGCCAGAACCGTCGAAACCTGGTTGCCGTAGAGAGACAGGTGTCGGATCGTGGACATTCCGGCGAAAGTGTGATTTCCAATACACGACAACTGATTATTGCGGATCATCCTGTACAATGTTTCAACGGTTTTATTAAACACTGGAATAAATAAAAACGTGATTTGATTTTTTGAACGACGCTTCGGTTTCAAGCAGATCGCAAGAGACCCCTTGCTGCTGATGGCAGGGGGTGCAAAACTACATATTAGGTTCACTCCCCGAAAAAGCATACTTGCAGCTTTATGGTGATCGAACGGACAATTAATAACCGATTCAAACCTAATCACAGCCATCTGTAGGAGTGCAACTAATATTTTTTAACCATCGTGAGTTTTTGTTAACTGAACGAATTACTGGATGCAAAGGCAAAGCGAACTCACAAAGACCGAATGTTGCTGAGCCCAGAAAACATGGCGCTGTTCACATCAGAAAGCATGTTGTCGTTCAAGTTCCTGTGAAAAAAAGTTGACATATCTCAGTTTTTTGCTGTTATTGCAGTAACGCGTGTCATACAGACACTATACGGTTAACTTGATGAACAGAAGGTAATGTCCGGCAATTGGTGAGCTCCCAACCACGGGGTACAGGTAATTTTTCTGCCCTGACACCAAAAGGGATCCGGATGATATATTCGACCGTTTTTCATTTCGTACAAAATAAACGAAAATACTTTTTTCGTGAAACGCTTCGACCGCGACACTGAAATTAATTTTAAGACATTTTTACGCGAAATGAGATGAGTTTTTTATTTCAGAGTCAGAAAACATCAATTCCCGACGTGATGATTTGTACAAATGTGCCTTTTGTCAAAAACACGATCCCAAATGCACTTTCCGTCGTCTGATGCATTGCAGCAGACAAAGCACACACAAATTAATGCAAAACCGCTCGAAAAAGATCGTGGTACTCACAATTCCAACACACTCTGAGCTCCAGAAAATGCTCCTTCCTCGATCTTTATCAACTGGTTGTGCGACAGATCGATCCGTTTCAAGCTGCGCAACTTCCTAAATGATCCGTCCTTACCGAGCAGAGCGATTCGATTGCGGCTGACGATTCTACACAAACAAGTAAAAACAGAGAGCGACGCGTCACACATCTGCTCATCTGATGGAAAGCAAATAAACAGGGTCATTCAGAAGTGTCCAGAAAAGTAAAAATGATTAAATATTTATTTAAGCATCGCGCTTTAATCCACAAAGGCTTCTCAGTTTTGACGCCCGCCGTGTTGTTTTGATTTGTTTCGGGGGAGTGGCTGTTGGGTCGACACGACCTGGTGACGTGTCAACAAACAGAAGGCCCGTGTTTTTCACCACCGCTACGTCACCAAGTGCCTTTACAAACCAACACCATGTCTGTCTCAACTTCGGCAGTATCCCATAGCAACATATTTAAAATTCCGGCAAATTTGCCGGAAAAATCGACTTACAATTCAGAGGCGTAGGGCGGAATGTTGTCCGGCACTGAAGTGAGGCCTTGGCCCGAACAGTCCACAGTTGTCCCGTCGCAGCGACACATCTTGGGGCATTCTACCTCCGGTCCGCACTCCCCACCCAACGTCTGGTGTGAATCCCGGGGGTCTGCAACACAGAGGGGGGCAAGATGAAAATCTTCCAGATCACAGAGTCCGTTCCTTGCAGATGAAGTGCTTGTACCGCCACCGAGTGTACCCTTTTCAAAAACCATTAATACATTTGGGGAATTTAGTTAGTAGCTGTAGCTTGATCTCCGTTGCGACTTCAGAAGGTAAGACAACAAGACGAACAACTTCAATACAGATTTTAAAAATCCGGACGTTTGTTTCGGAATTTAAGGTCAGTTTGAACTTTGACCTTTCACCGGATTAAATCGTCGAAAGCGATTTAGCGGCTTTTCGCGAAGGCCAGCGCTTCACTGCATGAAGCAAAACCTCTACTGCTTAGCGTTGCAACTGCCCAACGTAAACGTCATCGGCTAAAATTAAAGACTGGGGATGTTGCCGCCGACGCCATCGCACGCACCGCCGTGCTTGCGCGGCACGGAGGTCCACATCAGGGCGAGCATTAGCGCTAATCGCCAGGTCGCTTTGTGAACGACAGCGCCTTGCTCGCGGCCTGACTTGTGCAAAGCGTTTTGATGGACTGTAATCCACCGATAAGCTGCAGGCCAAACGCCCTGACACCATAAAAGGTTACTCGGCATGCCCCGAGGTTCGGGCATACGCCGAGACGGGCAGAAAGAAAATAACAGATTGACACGAACTGTCCGATCCGAGAAGATCGTCGCTCGGTTCGACTCGGCGAAAACAAGACAACAGTATCGAGAAGATGTCGAGACAGAAACAGATGAAATAGATAAGAGACGCCCTCCGTCAAACGATCGTTCGCTGTTCTCGCGATTATGCCGATAAATCATAAAGACAAACATCAACGGATCTCCCAAAAACCTTCGACAGGAAAATAAACGAATAAAGGTCTTTTCGGTGTCGTGTTACCTCAGCCTGGTCAACACCTGTCTTAGAAAAAAAACGTTAAAATTTCTTTCTTTCACCTGTCTTGAAAATACGTCTGCCTTGAAAAAACGTTCAGATTACGTCTTATTTGTAAAGACGTTGAAATTATAAAAAAAAATGTTAAAATTACTTTCTTTGAAAAAAGGTTTGCCTTGAAAAAACGTTGATATTACGCCTGCCTAGAAGAATCGTTCAAATTATAAAAGAAAAACGTTAAAATTACTTTCTTTCGACAGACAGGGAACGCAAAAGTGAAACGAATCGTCAGATCAGAAAACAATTTCTCGTCCACTGCTCACCTGAGCACCTCATGCGTCGGGGCTTCACTGAAACAATTTTCTTGTTGGCCACATGGCCAGGCCCGGCGCATTTGGCCCCCGATGTCTCCACCGGATTTTTCTTGAGATACCTGGGCAACCACTTGAGACGGCAGTCGCATATGAAGGCGTTCTTGGCGAGGTGCCTGCAGAGGAATAGACAGATTTGTGAATGGTTCTGTATGATTTACCTTATCTACTTTATTTTGTGCATATTGACTAGACAAGAGGCATCACCCATGCCTAGGCCTGCCGCCAATTGCCTTCTAAATAAATGTATCGCACTGCATGCGATCCAGCTGATTTACGTTAAAACTACAAGCACTGTTTTGATCTCTCACGTGTTTTCTTTCCACCCGTACTCGAAAGCGCAAAGAGACCCTCTCCTGAAAAAACTAAAACCTTCTCCGCCGAGGATTTCGAGAATTCCGCAAGCACCATTCACCACCGCCATGCTACCAAAGCTGGTATTAGCCGTTGTCAAGGATGATTGGCGCAGTCGAGCGTGGAAAAGAGTTTGCTGCGGTCAGCCGGGGTCAACGGCATTCAATCGGCGCAGGCCACTTCAGCCTCTGCGGATCAACACTTTCATCCACGCTTTCAAACAACAGCAACAACGCAACACGGTGTGATGAGTGCATAGTGACCACGTGCTGTTGCTTGGCAACAGTTGACTTAATTTAATGGAATCGCCTCTCATCTATTTGATTCAAGGTTCCAACGTCCGAAGCAATTTGCTTCATACTGTACAGCCGATAAAGTTAACGCTTACAGCCAGAGAAGCTTTACGACACTTGACGCAGTGCTTCGCCGCCACCAATAAATCACACCGATTCATTCATTGCACAGCCGCTCGCTGAATGTCTGCTGTCCCGCTGCGCTAATAGGGCACGCGAATGCACTTGGATTTCAAAAAGCTGGGTGGAGTGTTCGCAGTGTATACTTTGCAAAAGAAATCCTGTGTGACTCAGAACGCGAACAATCGGATTGGCCGGCACGGTTACAATCGAGTTCGCCCGGCACGTTTGCCTTGCGCGAGCAGCTGACGGAAACGTAATGAAAATCTTTAATCCGCGTCTTTCAACTTCATGTGAGACTGACATGTCGGGTGAGCTTTTGCACCTGGTCGTGTTGCCACTGCGTTGATTTCGACTGTTGCTGAATCATAGACTCAAGGCTTGCCGGGGGGAGGTTTGGGAAGAGACAGACAAGAACCAGTGAGCGTCCTTTGCCTCTCAGCGAGCAGTTGCTGTTGTCAGGCAGCAGAAGACAGGACCGCAGCAATACGTCCTTACAAGTGCACTTCCAACAAAAAAAACAAAAATAAACTTACAGGGTCTCGATTGAGCGGAGAGAAGAGAGGGTGCCTTTCGCGAGAGTTTGTAACTTGTTGTTATACAAGGACCTGCGGGAAGAACACAAGAGGCCATGAGTTTGTTGTCATGATACGACGTTCGGAAAACCCGTCAGCTTTTTGCGGAGCATGTAGTCATTCGATGTTGCTGCCAATCTTCAACTACGCACGCAAGTATATCATCTCAAAGCCGCAAACACAAACATTTCGTCGAACACACGGTGCTCATGAAACATCTGCTCAACTTCTAACGCGCATCGTTCTGCGGAGTGGCGAAATAAATAAAAGCCGTTTATCGCAAATCCGCAGGGCGATGCCATGAAAATGCCAGGGAGGCGCAATTACACACTTTTAGGCTCATGCAATGATGCAATTCGATGCGTTCTGACTTTGGGTCGCTATCAAGCGTACAAAAGCGTCGATTTGAATCGATAGCTTCTGAAACATTATAAAAAAATAAGCTCCAATTTGCATCTGGCATAAAAACCAAACGAAAGTTTTCTTCTACATTCGCTAATGAAATTTCATTAAAAATAACTTTTATGGCATGACTGTTCAATTGCTCCTAATTCGTCATCTCAATATCACGCTCATAACAAAAGCGGCAAACTTACAGCAGTGTCAGAGAGGACAATCCATCAAAAACATCTTCGCGAAGGCAGGAGATCCTATTCGCGTTCAGCAACCTTTGAAGACAAGAATGGCAACCTTTCAACTACAGCGACCTCCAAATCAAAGCTGCGCGGGCGCTGTGAGCACCGCAGACTGATGATTGCGTCACACGCAAATAGCAGCAGGATTATAAAGGACGAGTGGCGTGGCCTTCGCTAAGCAATGTTGTAGCTAGAACAAGTGACCCCTTGGGTAAATAAAAATAGGACCAGCCGAGCAATGGCGTAGAGACTCCGGAGAAGCACTCTGCGTCTTTTCATTGAACGAATCGTTTTTATAAGTTTAAAACCACTTACAGCATCTGTAGTCGCGTGAGGCCTTTGAAGATGTCCTTCGGCAGGGAAGTTATCTTGTTTCCATAGATTACCCTGGAGACAGAAGACAGAACGGGCCTACAGTTACTGCAAGCGTCATCTTAAGGCGATCTGCACACAATGTTGCAACGGATGTTCCGATGGCTGCGATGGTTTTTGTTCTTTGCAGTGCAGCAGAAACAAAAACGATTTTATCGGTCTGGAAATAGTTTTGGGGCAGGGACACAATCATTTTCAACCACTTAAAACTAGTTTTTGTAAGAAAATGTTGTCCGTGAACTCGCAAACAATGAACAAGTGTTGCGACAATAGCAGTATCCGAAAGCGAGCAAAAGTAATGGAATCGCCGACTCACAAGGAAGTCAGGTAGGTGAGGCCGCTGAAGGCGTCTTTCTGAATCTCCCGGATGATGTTGCTGCTCAGATCACTACAAGAAACAAACACTTGAGCGGTAACCACGGCAACAAAAGCGGGCAGGCATTTTCATCGCAGTCGCCTGCGCTTCAGATGGGGCTGAGCTGTGTTTGTACAAAAACAAGCAATCCTATTAAAGGTGTTGCGAAACTTTTCGCCGCCTGCCTGCGTAAACAACCGCAGCAGATGGCTTCTGCGCCATGGCTGAGGGTCGCCAACCGTGGTGCTCGGGCAGAGCTACGTAGTTATTGGCTGAGAGCCACTTTACTGGTTTCAATAGGATTGTGGCTTGTATATGATAATCCACAAGCGATACGGCACAATTTTGACTTTTCGCAAAGCATTTTCAACGACGGAAACTCACATTCGCTGCAGATCCTTGTAAGCGGCAAACGCTGAGGCAGGAATGACTTGTATTTGATTTTGCTCCATGCGTCTGCAGATAACAAACAAAATGAACGGTGGCCGGAAAGTCAAAATTAATCCAGTCATCGTGCAACAACACATTTCAAATGCTTCTCAATAGGGCTCTAGACAGAACTTTCAATCGATCTCGCGGAAACGTGTAAGCTGCCGATCTTATTCTCCTAAAATCCGAAGAGTATTAACAAAGATATTTCGCCTATTAGTAGAAAAGATAAGTCCTGCTCGTTTACTCGGTTTTGAACGATCCACTTTGAGGTACAGGAAATTTGATTAACATTTTCCGATTCCAGAAGAAAAAGTTTAAAGAACAACGTCATATTCGTGCGGCGCCTACGGAAGCAGCAAAAGTTACTGATCCCGAGCGCTGCAGACACTTACATTTCCGTCACATCCGGTGGATAAGTGAGGGGAAGTGACGTAAGGCCTCTATTCCGACAATCGACCACTCCGTTCCGGCACACGCACGTGGGAGGGCACGCGTGGGTCTCGCATGATCCGGGGCTGGAAGAGGCACCTGAAAAACACAAAATCGACGTCGTATGATGAAAAGCGACGACACATATTTTCAAACAACGCCGCGACACGCACTGGTGGTTTTGGCGCGAAACATTTTTGCGCCACTGCAAATATGTGCATCTGAACCCGGAATTTCTTGTGTATGGCAAGAAGGAGAGCATTCTCTGAGATCATCGGGTGATTTTTAAGTATAAGCTTCATCGCTTTTCAATTCCGTAAATCTTTGAAAACAATCCACGCTGCAACACTGAATCAAACCCACGGGCGAGCGTTTAACCCCCCCTCCGGGTGCACATCCGGCACATGTGGTTTGTCTCGTTTTAGTAAAAAATGACAATTTTCGAGGCTATGTGAGGAGACGACAGTTGCCAAAGCATTTGCTTGAAATGGATGCCAACAAATCGGAAAAACTAAAGGCCGACGTCAAAATATCAGTGAAGCAATAATAATAATATTTAAAAAATGGCAAGTGCACCTCATGCTGGGTGGAAGCATCCTGTCGGCGTAAGCCAGCTGTGGCTGTGTGTAGTTTTTCTAACACTATGACTTTATAATCCAAAAACAAACTTAAACCTTTTACCACCTTCTAGGGCGCTTGTCGTTACGCAGCAATGTAGATAAAGCATTAGCAGACATAACACGACCTATGCCGCATTAGAGCACACACAATCCACAGGACGCAAAAATCAAAACAAATCTAGCAAAGTGTTGCGATGGAAAACGATTTTCTCACCGTTGCACGTAAACTCGCGTCTACGTCCGGCCAGCGTAGACCCTCTTAGATTTTGGGGGTGTTGGCACTGGGCAAAGACAGCCATCGTTGGTCTGGTCTTCAGCCAATCAGCGAGCCAGTTGAGATGGCAATCGCAGTGGAGGGGGTTGCCGTACAGGCGACTGGGGATAAAACACACGGTGAACTTCACCGCTGCATGTACCACGTCCGAAAGAAAAACTTACACATGGATTTCATACCAGATGATATCACCAGAAAAACCTACGTTGAGCAGCAGCTTATTTTTTGCGTGAAGACGACTTAAGATGGGATCAAATTTAAAATCGCCGCACGACAACCGGAAATTTTTCTATTTTTATAACCTGCGCGACACACATGTGAGAAAGATTGTGGCTTGACGGCCCACCCAGACTAAAAGCGCTATGTGCGGAGACCACGCTCGTTTTGCTGTCTACAGCGGCAAGCCTACATTGCCAATATACGTCACAAACCGTCCGTCAATTTCGATATAGCGGTGCGTCACTACGTATAAACTTAATACTGAAAGTGTCCCACATATGACACGGCTACGGCTGCCACCACGACTTACCCAACTTGTTTGCAGGCAGCCATCCGCTAAGCAAAGCTCAAAAACCATTCCAACATTAAAAAATGTGTTAGAAAAAAGGCAAGATAAAGTTTTTAGAAATCGACGGATTATTATTACCGGCCTTCACACCTGTTTCCAAGCGCGAAAGCAAACACGCATGTTGAAGAACGAAAGGTCAAGTACTTACAAGGTTCGTAGATTTCCCATGTGGCCGGGGAAAGAGCGTCGTGAGAGAGAGGTGAGGTTGTTGTTGTTCAAGGTCAATACCTCGAGATCCGCGAGTGCATTGAAGGTCTCATCGTAGATGCAGCCGATCTTATTGTTGTCGAGGTATCTGCAAGAAACACGGAAGCTTTAAAACCATCCGCACGAGAGAGCCGCGTCATGCATGGAAGCTTTCAACCAATCGCACAAGAGATCCGCGCCATGCTCAGCCCCGCGTACACGCAAAGCTCATGTCATTGTTGTCGGAAAACGCGGAACAAACGACGTTGAAGGAACAGCGTCAACAACGTCGCGTTTAGATCAAGCATTACGCAAGAAAAAAATATTTGCACTGGGTGCGGCGCGCTGCGCCACAGCGATTTATCCCTCGCCAAATCTGGGCCTAACTCGGTGGGCAAACACCGCCCGATTTCTGAGTCACGGCCTCGTCCCGAAATCGGGTTGCTGCCCGAACACCCACAAACAGGAGGAGTTGATCAAGCGAATAACAAGAGGAAGTTGTTATATATTTAAAGTATCGGCAGCTTTGTGACCAAATGCAGTATCCAGCAACGTGGAGCTGAAACTTGTGCAGACATCGTGACGGCAAAGGAAGGCCTGTTTTAGTGTTTTACAGCGCTATGGTCAGCTGTCACACACTTTCATTCAAGTTCAACATTGCTGGCCAGGCAATAGACTGGTAGTTTGCAGTCGATAACAAAAAGCCCTTTGACGGGCAACAAACAGGTTTTAGCAAGTTGCGATATATTCAACGCGGGCAAGTTGGGCTCAGCGCTACAAGCACCTGTCCGTGAAATCGATTTAAAACAAACGATTAACCCGCATAGCTGCACCGAAAGCGCCTCAAATGCTGTAATTTTTCGTCAACAACTTTAACGACAAAACATACTCTAGAAATGAGGCTTGCATTGCATCCCATGTTCATTCCACAAGTACAACTCGACTCTCGTTCCCATAGGATCTACAGTTAATTTTCAGTATTAATTTTAAAATGTCACTTGAAAATTTTTGTACAAACAAACAAAAATGCTCGAACGAACAGAATTAGTCACTTCAAAAACCAAACCCAATTTCGAACATAATTAAATAAGCAACAATTCTGGAAACTTTATAATGTAAAAAAAGTAAACTGAAATGTCCCCTTCCTACATGCTGTTGCATTGCTAAAGCACTTGTGTGGAAAGCAGCACAGGTACTAAACACGTGCCAATAATTTAAGCAAATCGAGGTTACTCAAAACTGAAAATAAAGGAACCCCGCAACAATATTTGCAAAGCAAGACAGTTATTTTATCATGAGTTGACTGTCAAAAAAAGTTGCATTTCCATGGCAATTTTCATCAATCAATGCAAGGGTGGGTGGGCTATGAGCACGTGTGTCTCAGTATTCAATCTGTCTAATCTAACCTAAATATACGTGCACAAAACACGTATTACGCTATGAAGGAGTGAATGCCAGCTCAGGTGGGCAGCCTGCATGGCAGGGAAGCGAGATCAGGCCTCTGTTTACAACACGTTAATTGACCTGCACGTTCGACCTTGGCCGCGATGCTTGAAAAACTCCCTAAGGGTGCGGCGCCGTTTGCGAATACCTTCGGAATGCGTCAGTGGGATTACGTTTGATCCAACGGTGGCATGTTCGAAATCGCGCAACGCCAAGTTATTCGCGCGTCCGACATGACTCTGGCGCAATGGCGCGCCTGGCCCTGGTCCTGTTGTAGGGTTGCAGTTCACAGGCGTATTGAGAAAATCAGCGATACGTTCTGATTTCTATCAAGGAGTTAAAGTGATAACTCATCCTCAGCTCCAGCAATTTAATCCAGAAAGTACGGAATTCATTCGCAAACCCACTTCCTTTGTTCGGACTATTCGTCAATGAGCGCCCCACCTCGAGCGGTTGAACAGCGCTGGGCAATAAAAGCGGTGTCGAACAAAAGTTCGGAAAACAATCTTTAGAGCGGCATTTGGCAAAAACTAGTCCCAATTAAGCTGTGAGAAAAAAATATTAATGTGAATTTTTAGAACTCGGAAGAAATGACCGGTGCTTGCTTCATCGGAATGAATCTTGATACCCAGGTCGGGCAGTGGACACAATTGACCAGACAAAACAATGATGAAAAATGATTGGGTTTCACTTTTCCGTTCCGGTTTAATGATTTCCATGCAACGTTTAGCTCCTACTCTACACTTCAAGAAAACAAAGTAAAATGCGCAAGCACTTAGCCTGCAAGGACTACTATGCCCTGAATCTAATAAAAAAATTCAATATATTAATGCAGCAAATTATTCGTTCACAGCTGACAACAAACGCTTGCATAGCGCTAGCAAAATTATACGTGATGTTTTATTTTATGATGAAATCGAAACTCCTGGTACTAGATTGCATCGATTTTTAAATACATCAATAATAATTACCGATGATGATGCATTGTCACGTCACGAAAAACAGATGTTGCAAAATCGCTTTACGTGCTTTTTCGTTTATATCGCAGCGAAGCTCCAAAATTTAAGGATCACTATGGCGTGTCTTATAATGGCGTGATAAAAAGATGGTGGTGATCGGACGTGCAATGCATTAGGCACCACGCAGTTAGTTTGAGTTGCGTCTAAAGATTTCCGCGTCGGGGTTGTGTCCAAACGGACCGTCCAAAGACCTGTTCTTGCCTGTAGCAACAAAGTTCCGAGCATTTTAACCACGACTTGCGCGCGACAGTAAATCTCAGTTCAATTGCATCTGCATTGCACGCGTTCAGTGACCAAATGCACGCAAACGAGGAAAGTTATTCTGTACGAAGCAGATCCTCAGACACCGAACGAGCAATGCGACGGGTACGGTTGGCTCAACGCACTTCGCCGTGCTCGCTTTTTTGATGTGCAACCGATGCCGCTCACTGCGGGCGAGTTGACCTTGCACACGTGGCAGGTGTAAAAAATGCAGCACGGACGATTTCGACCGAGCTGGGCTGTGGGTCGAGCCGCGAAACTTTCATGAATCATGCGCAGGAACGTAGCGCAACGTAAACAGACCAGGGTCGCACACTGTGCGCGTCGTGTCAGAGATGAATAGGCGCGTTACGCGAACGCCCGACTTAAAAGATTCGCGATCTCGTGTTTCAAGTGCGCGGTACATCGCTAATTTATGGTAAACACGCGGGGGCAGCAGCATCGACACGACGCGATTTTTCGCTAACAAACAATTCGACAGCTGACATCCGGGCCCGCGTTTTCGCGCGGAATTCCCATGACTGGCGCCTGTGATTTCGCCGCGGCCGTGCAATGCGTCCATGCTAGGGGGAACCGACGGCCATAATCATCACCGCGCGAGAAGCGTTTCAAGACAGTTGGTAAAAGTGATGAGGAGCTTGCACGAACGCCCGATGCACGAGCCAAGTGGAAACCTCGCGATCTTCCACGCGCTGTTTATTTTGCAGATGGTTTTTAGTTACACGCCATTTCCACATGTCCGAACGCGCGCGCCTGGACGATATACAGAGGCAGCCACGCAAGAAATCCGAAAATTTAATGAAATAACACGTTTGAGCAGAAACCGCGCGTAATTTTTTCGTTGAACAAAGACAGGCGTGGGAGGCGCAAGTCATGATAAGCGCGGTTAGCACAAAGACCTCCACGCAAGCTGTGTAAACCGCTTTTCATGTTGTCGGTAATAAATTCCGCGGCGTTTTTTCCTCCGCGCTGTGTGCAGCGATCGGCTTCTGCACCTTGTTATAGTGCGGAAGCATCTCCGTTGCTGAGCTCGACTTTAACGAGATGAATAAACGATGCCGGGTCCCGCTCGTCGTGCCTCGGCTGTCGCTATAAATTCATTTGCGGTGTTTTTTTTGTGGTAACCTCGTCGACTTTTCTTGCAAGGCTGGTTTCGGTGTTCGCCACAACACAAACCGCCCATTACCGTATGAAGCAAATGGGACACGGATCACGCACGACTGGTGTTATACTGCGATAGATCAGCAACGAAGCCTCCCCAAAAAAAAAACAAATTAGGCGAAAGCGACCTCAATGCACTTACAGCGAACGAAGAGCCGGCAGGGACTGGAACGCTCGCCTGTCGATGTTCTGCAGCTGATTTCGTTGCAGATATCTGGAAAGGATAAAACTCTTGCATCGCCGCATTAAGATCGATCCCGAGGCGAACCTGACGTTAGGATTGAGCTGATTGTTTGCGCCGGCGATGAAAACACCCCAGCAATCGGTAGTTTTTCGCCATTAGGCGAGTATTATCAGATGGCAAGGCGCCTAATCTCTTTCTCTTTCGTCCGGCAACGACCCTCGAGGTCAAATGACGGTCTATACACAGATGGACGTAATGTTGTTGAAGAGTGTCGTTATTTGAACGGCGGTTTGATTAAAAAATACAATTTACAGGCCCTGCGATCTTCCTGATCAACAAAGACAATCGCCACGTCATAAGCAAATCAAACACCGTGATTACATGAAGAACACGTCCCCGCGCTATAGTCAAACTACTGGCGCAGGTGCTGAAACTTCCGATCAACAAACAGTTTGGGAAGTTGACAACCGAACTGTTTGGTCAATCATGTCGGTTTCAGTAAAACTTCCGATTGGTGAAAATGTATAAAACGTTTAAAAAAACGATCAAACTTTCATCGCTGACGCATTGCGTCCATCGCGATTTCACCACAAATGAGAACAAGCGCAGTTAAACTGTGCATACGCTACACACGAATTCCTCGAACACGACAGTGTTTCAGGTAAGGCGCGGTGCGAAAGCGTCAGTCGAGCTTCTACAGATATTTTGAAACCTGTTTCCTTCGAAACTCCACAACAAGATTTCATAAATAAACGGCTTTATCTTGTCATGCGTGCGAATTTCAAAACTGACGTCACGTTCGCTTCTAGCGAATCAGCGCAACTTGCTGAGACCGGCAAATTCCGAAATCGCCATTATCGAATTTTTTGAAGAAAAGATTGCTTTCGGAGGCATCAATTTTGTAGACTTATAAACGCATCGCCACACGTGGACAAAAATGAGTGTTGCGTAAAACAACGGTCTGCACACTTAAGTTGCAGAAGTTCCCAGGCATGTGGCACCATCTGGACCTGGTCGAGATTGTCTCACATTCCTAAGTCGCACAATACCGTCAAACGACGCTTTTATCTGATGAACTTCGCTCTTGCCGCATGAAATGTATTAGTTTTAGTTAACATGTTTGTTTTTATAAGAATTTCACTTCATGAAACGTGTAACTGCATTTTGAAACAGATAAAAACTACAGGATTGCGCCGGAAATTGACATTTTTTCAGATGTATTTTGTTCAACCACTTTCACTTCTTCTGTTAAAAGAAATATGTAAAGAATATTACGAATTGTATGCGTATGTCTATATAGCGAATAATTTAAGCGTTCGCAATTTTTTACCTCCCAAGCAAGTTTGACAAAAAAAACGACTTGAGAATACATTGCTTTTTCCACCTCTTAATAAACCGAAAAAACAGTAATTCTTCGCCGGTGCTACTCCGATTACCAAGGCATTACTCGCTATTTTGACATCAACACAAAAGCTTCAAACGGTCGAAATAGGCCAGCGAAATTACAAAGTAAACACAGATATACCTCTTCATTGTTACCAGCAGCCACGAGTTACGAGTAGTAATCGCCTCGACGCCAGTCAGTGTATAGACATGCTGATACATTCACGACCGTGGACGCGAGCGTATACGCACGAGGCGTGCGGCGCCAATTTGCTGGGGCCGAGAAATACTCATAATGACACCATAGGCATTGTCTAGAATTACGGTAATTGCAGGGAGAATAATCTTAACATCAGTTTCGTTGCGTCACTCACAGAGTTTTAAGGTATTCGGCCATTCAGCTTGCATCCACCTCACGTTGAAACATCGCACATCGTAAAGGACGTTTTCGATCGCCAAATTTATTTTACAATCATAGTACCATGGCGTCACCAACCAACGTTAAGCAAATTTGTTCGAGCGTCCGTTCATTGGAGTACACAAAAGGAACGTACAGAGCAGAAAAGTTCACACAAACCAGCTCATCGGCAACCAAGCTCTCGATAAGAACAACCCTCAACGAATACGCAGCTTTACTCACAGTTTGCGAAGCCTGTGCAAGCCGGCAAAATCCCTCCACGTTATCCGTGTGATGTTGTTGCGTTGCAGATCTCTGTCACAACATGCAAAACAAAAATTGATCGTCGTACCTACCACATTCCATCATATGGGGCTAGGCAAATGAGGCCACGAAGGCGTGTACAGTACTCACAGCCGTTCCGTTGAAGTCGGAATGCCAGAAGGGACTGATAACAATCCTTGTTCGACGCAAGACACAGATTTGCCCACACATGAGCATTGCAGCGGGCAAGCAGTGACGGTTTTCACGTCGAGGAGAAGCCCAGCCACAGCAATCAGCTTGACTACTCTCAAAAACATCGAGTAATGTCCAATATTCACCACTTTCTCCACCATTGTTAACAAGTAATTACTTGCTTGCAATTCACTTCGTTTAATAAAACGTCTAACCAGTCAGAGAGAGATTGACAGTCAACCACACCAGGTGGCTTACACTTCAACCGAGCCACAGATTAAGTTAAGTACAACCTGAAACTGCAGAATGCATCTTTCAGCCGCGTACATCCACCATAATAAGATTGTTCCAAACTTCAAATTGTGACATAACAGAGAGCTGGCATTACCCAGTTCTGTAATCTGAGGTCGCGAGGCGGAAGTAAACTGCGCTTCTACTACGCTGTCTCCGTCAACTGTGTCGACAGTCCCAAGAAGCTGGTCATTTTACGCACTATTTCGCAGCCTACGCAAATGTGGAATGGGCGGTTACTATCGGCTTTGCTTTATTTTGCAACATACCGTTCGATCTCTGGTAACTTCTAATCCTACCATTACGGAAGTCACACACAACCGCCTCGAGAGCTGCTTCTGGACACAAGCTTGCACAGCACGCACCTCGGCACATATCACGATGTGTTCTCGGCAAGCTCTCAGGCGAGCCGCTAACCGCATGTTTACAGTCCATTATCGGGGCTGCTGCGTGATACTGCCAAGTTGCCAACAAATATTTTTGATGTGAACAAGCCTATTTCTGCGAAAGCCGCTTGGGTAAGCATGAAAGGCACCACGCCAAACATCCCTCCCACCAGACTGCACTGGCGAATGGCGAGATGTGTAATTATTTCGCCGCTTTTGCCAGGCAGCCTTTTTTCTCTCTGTTCTTGTAAATTTGGGCATGTATGCAGCGCTTCAGCAGTGCGGAGGTGTCCTTCGACGGCGGCATTCCGACACGGCACACTGCGCATTCTCTAAAGCGAAGCCTGCCTGTCATCACAGCTATGGCGCATTCCAATCACGGGAAGTTTAAGCGATCAAAACTGGCCCTAACTTGCCGGCCGGACACCCATCTTCAAGGAGCTGCGTTGAATCGCTTTCGCCTACGCACGCGTAAATCGGAAGGATTTTGAGCAAGCGATTTTGTGCGACTAGAAAAAAGCGGCCGGCGCTTCTCACATTTAATATGTATAAGTGATGAGGTCACAACGTTCCGCTGCCAACCAATCCCGTAATCGGTGACATAATCACTATCGGTCGTGCTCGCACCATCTCCGATCGCCTTCTCAATGCTTTGTGTTATTCACACATCAGTAGATACCGCAGAGTGCTACAACAGAGACGCATCAATCGGCCACAGCCACCTTTGGCTCGAAGAGGCCACTCATACGGTCAAGCAGGGCTTGGCGTGTGTATTGGAGGTTTTCGAGAACGATTCTCCCCATCGTTGGAAACGTTAATTAGATGTGTGTCAGATTTTGTTTAAGTCAAAGTTGTGTTCGGATGTTAGTCAGCTCACTAACTTCTCTTTTATNTGTGAGATGACGATGCTGAAACGAACACAAAAGGAACTGTGTGTGTCTGAAGGACAAAGATACGCCAGGGCTCGCAGTCAATCTTGCCAATAAGGCATTTTCGGCGAGGACGCCCTGCTTCGCAAACAAAGGAGGAAAAGTGTTGAAGGACTGGTTTACACTCTGTCGTAGCGTGTCGCGTAGCTGCTGGCTCTCTCTTCTGGTGCTCCTTTCGCAATCCAAGTGAAGAACTGCTAACGTCAATCAACGCGTCCATTCCAACTAATACACTAAATTGATTTTTAGCCTAGCACAACATACATGTCGCCCACCGTGCGATCTGTTCAGGAACAACGCGATTTATCGAAGAACAGCCGTTGCAGTGCTGCAAAACCGCGGTGATCGAAGCTGACTTGATACAGTGCTTTCCAATATCGTCACAATTCGCAACAGACTGATTGGAAATACAGCAGATGACGTGTGTGTAGGTGTAACAAGGTTGGATGTCGCCCGGGGCAAAAAGCAAGTTTGGCGCTCCCATGTTCGAACCTGAGCTCTTTCTGAAGCAAATTCACTGTATTGAAGAAAGTACTTGCGACATTTTTGGGGCTTTTCGGCACCCCCGCAGTGATTCGGCGCCCCAGTAGTGATTCGGCGCCCGGAGAATTGCTCCCCCTTGCCTCCTTCGTTACGCCCCTGCGTATGCACGACGTAAGTTCAGGCTCCCTGTCAGTGCTCTCTAAATTTTAAAATACACTTATGCATGCATTCCTGAGACTGGACTTTGGCGCGGCACCAGCTACAACGCCGTCAAACAGTGAGCTCTGCTCAGTGTTTTGCGATTGTCGTTTACTTTTTTACGTTTTTATTCGAGTCTGCACAGCAGTTATATAAATGCTGGCGCGTGTCTATGAATTTTTTTGCTTTTTTTCGATGCGTTTTGTTCGGCTATTTTGGTGCATTTTTTTGTTTGGTTAGAGAGCACTAATGACTGTGTGATCGTAAGCAGAACCCTGTAGGTCTGTGTTTCGTTATTGGTTGAGTTATCGCTTCAGTAGTACTGTTTTGCAAAAGTATCGTGCACGTTGTATCAGCAGTTCTTAGATCTGGAGTCGTGTTAGAGAAACGTTTTACTGCGGAGAGCGCATTATTTTGAAAACAGAACACCTTGTTCGATAAAGACTGCGTAGATGTCGCCATTTCAAGTTACCTGCAATTCGGCCTGGCTCCATTCAGTCTTGTGCATTGAAACACTTAGTATTTATCGTTTTGCTGTTATTTCGCTCGCATGTTTTGAAAATGTCTGTGCTTAACGACCGTAACTATGCTTAAAAGGGCTGCAGCGCCAGGGTGTCTTGTCCCGCACTTCTTGTCTGTCAGCAGTGCATCAGTTATGTCCTTGCAGCCGACCTGATCTATTACGGAGGAGTAACTTAAGACAGCATGAGTCTGTGTTTACACTTAAGCCAGAATCCACCAACGCAAATAAATGTTTAATAAAAGCCATTTGCAATTTCAGACCGGAGGCTGTAAATCTAATTAGTTGGTTAATTTCAGTACCTTGTGTTTTTTAATTCAAACAAACCTTGTTGCGCCTAAGCGTCCGCACTTAACCGCGAATCATAGATTTGTGATCGCTTTCTAATAAATTTTTCGACATTTTTGTGTTTCGTCTGTGTCGAAATTCCTGAGGCCTCAAAAACGTGAGAGTCCAGGGACCCATCCAATTTGTTTAAAAACGAGTAAATCTATTAGATGTTTTTGATGACTTGTGTTTCCACAGTAACTGTGAAATAAGAGCATTAGGCGACATATAAAAATCACTTTGAGCAAGACATTTTACAACTGTGCTGAAAGTTCGCAACACTTGTTATCTTTAGTGCCAAATCACAGTTTGCATTCAGGCACAGGAACCTTCATAAACACGTTGCCTGAAAGCGTTAATTATTGTCAATGCTTGGTGAAACTTCGTCGCATTTTCTTAAATAGTATACAATTCAAGCCGACATTATGAGAGCACGGCAGTCTGACAGAATTTGTTGCATGGAAGGTTTCGCTGCAACTTTCCAGCAGTAAGACGTATGATGGCGGCTCTTTGTGCATGTTTAACTACTTCAGTTTTGAAATTTTAAGTGACTACAATATGTTTAAGTCAGCAAGGTGCGTAGTAGCGTGATAAGCCTGAGGTGGAGGTTTTAAGTGAGTGTTTATAGAGATTTTGCCTGAAATTAGGAGTGTGTAAAGTAACTGTCCACGATTTTTGTAAAACAGAATCACAATTCTTTCCAAGTAACTCCCACTATGGATCCCACCACGAAGTTGAAGGCTCGTGGACGACTTTTGTTTCTTTAAAAAAGGCGTTTTTTTAAACTCAAGATGTTTCACTTATTCTGAAAAGAGCAAAAAAAGAAAGTCATAACAAAGAGGGTTAAAACAAAAGGCTTCAAACCTAATCAATATTCTGTGGCATAGCTTGAACGGATACCTGCACTAACAAGTCAGCATTTAAGTTTGCCTAAACAATTTTCAGATCCACTTTTGTGTAATACTTGAAGCCAGGCCCGCAACCAGAGTGGGGGTCAATCGGGCAATTGCCCCCACAAAATTTTTCAAAACGTATGTATTTGTTAGGTACATCAACAAGTTACATCATTTTGTCCACCCCCTAAAATATCAGTTGGTTGCGGCCCTGCTTGAAACGTACAATACTCTGGCCAAATTTGTATTCCTTTTCAGCGAACATTCTCTTTACACTTCCAGCTATGGTTACATATCAAGTTTCCGCCCAAGTTAAAACGTTTCCTCAGCGGCGATGCATGAACGCCACACATTTTAATTTACATAGACAGACACGCAACTTTTCACAATCTTTTAAAAGACATGTGAAGATGACATGAAACCAATAAAATTATTACTTGATATCTCGAGCGAACTTGTCAAGCTTTGTTGCTTAATCCCTGCCATCGCAGCCTCACGTTTATAACTGCACTCAGAGCCGTAGTTTATCTTATGGTGCCGGTTTTCACTAGGCGTCATATGTCATACTCGTATAGTGCTGGAAGAATGTTTCGAAGAAACAAGGTAAAAGCCAGGAGGCGCTTTGCAGCAAACGATGTGAACATTAGCGTTGAAGGGGAGCAGCAAGAAGCCAGGATCATTTTTTTCGTGTGAGACGATGCAGTATAACTTAGTGCGCCACTAAAAGAAGTGCCTGACCTTGCATAACCTCGCCTATTTCAATTCTCTTGAGAATAGTCGCGTTTGTAATTTAACAAAGCAAGATACACCGTTGGCTTGTCCTTNTTCCTTGTTTCCACCAGGCTGCACATCAACAATCACAATAACAAATATTNATGGCACTTGGAAAATGGCAAAACTCACAGTAAGTAGCAAGCCACGAACCGTGTGAAGCAGAACTCCTAATGNGAAAGATTNNACCCATCTCTACCGAAGCAATCACCGAGTAAGGAGTATTTTCTAAAAAATATTAAACCATACGCAAAGCTAGTCTTAAAGAAACTGTAAGATGCATCGCATATGCTCCTTAACCTCTTTTCACAGGTTGCACGTTATCACTAATTATTTCATTTTTACCTGTGGAGGACCTAAAAGTTATTTAGGAATGGAGGCATCTTTTCCTGCTTGCGATGCTAAGGAGTACAAACGTCTGGAAAATGAACAAGCTTAAAAAAATGTTTGTTTGCGTGCAGAACTGATCAAACTGGAGAATCTGATTAGTTGCACCATTTGTCATTTTTATGCTATGCGGTTGCACTGTTTATGTAATTATGCCGCTACANATTTTATTTTTAGAAAAAATACCCAAACATTTNCAACATTTATGATTCTCAATTTTNTCTTGCCTGTGCCTTTTCGAGTTTGGTTGAAACAAAAAGAATCAAAATGAATTNTATGAAACNTCAGCAAACACAACCATTTTTATGTCTATCAAAGGCCAAGTACCAATAAACCGTGATCCCATTGACGACCTGGCTGAGGTNACAACTAAACTCACAGCCANAGAAGATAGTGAATAGGTCATGCGCAACATTTTGGGTAAGCCATGTGACGTTATATTTCAGTACGGATATTGCATGTCTGGCCACTGGCGTAAGATACTGCCTTGGTTCTTTGGTGGCTTCGATAGCGCTGCAGCAGTGTACTGTCATTTCATTTCCTCGTCATTATTACAAAACCTGCTTGCCGCACAACGCGACGCTTCGGAAGTCTCCGAGCAAGCGGAGCATTTCACGCGTCAGCGAACAACACATTTCACACCACAGTGAAGTGGATGACGTGTTGAACACTTAATTAATTTCGTCGGAGAGAAACCGACGAATTTGTTAGTCAACACCTTCTGACGAGGCATTGCATTAAAGTTTTATACCGATTATCGCGTCATGCTCGTGTGGTGCTGGAAGAATATTTCGAAGAAAGAAGGTAAACGGTAGACAAAAATTCGTTACATTTGAACATTATTATTTTGATACAAGTACTAACCCTGGGAACCGTGTTTTCTTTGGTGTGTGGCAAATGTGATTAGCAGCTATGCCAGTACTCCACAATTGTTTCAGTACTCCACAATTGTTAGAGAATGAAGCCATCTATTGTCTTTTCTAAAGTATTTTAAGTGAATCCAATCCAACCTGACTCACCAAGACTGCAGTCTAAATTGATCAGAATAAACCAGAACGTTTTTTCAACTGCATTAAGTGATGTGACGACTGACAGCATGCCGGCGAAGCTCGCTGGAACAACCGAAGCCGCAATTGGACACACACAGACGTCAAGTTTTCGTTTTTCTTTCATCTTGTTCAAAGCCAGGAAAAATATTTGCTACTTTTTGTTGCAAATTTCACAGCGGTTTACAGGCAGTTGGCAATTTTGTTTCAAAAGCTTTGCTACCTTGTTCAATCTCTTCCCAGCTGTATATGACACATTAGTTCGGGCGCATTGCGTGCATACAGTACACTAGCAACCCTACCTGACGACAGTTGGGGTCAAACACCGGATTTCCGCGCCACCACGTTTTCCATACTTTTCTGTGCAAAATTACTTGCAAGGTTTGGATTTTCGCAAAACAAAACGTCAAAACTGTTGGACCAAAAAACATCGATAACACCGCACAGCTGCTACTGAGAATCGCATTGCCTGAGGCGCTGCCTTCTTGCACAAACCGCATTGCAACAGTCAACCTGCATGAGCTTTCAGACTGAGTACTGCACTTCCGCATGTGCTCAGGCTTTTATCTGAAGTGGGTGAATTGCTTCCTATTGATAGGAGTTGTCCCAGTTTAAGTCATCCACATGACGGATATGACGCTGCTTGAATGCGGTGTCAACGGAGTGCTGAAGCGACGTCACGCTCCTGTTTGGTTTAATTCCTGCCCGAACTACAGGAAGTAACATTTCCTGAGTTAAATGTTACTTTTACCTTCCCTTCTCTCGGTGTTTCCGCTTATACCTGTCGGAGTAAATTGACATGAGTCGGAAAAGTGGAGACTAAAGTAAAAAATGGGGGTATATCGGTGCGGAAAAGGTCGCCATCGGCCGCCAGCGCTGAAGGCTTGATGCTGAAGGTTGTTTCCCGCTTAGAAAAGTTTTCTACTTATACCGAATTTCCTTTCGTGCATGATTTTCAACTTCGAGTTTGCTTGATCATCAATTACTCACATCGCGAACCTGGAATGCCAATTGTCGCCATATGTTCATGAACGTTGCCAAATCTGAACTTGAAAGTCGCCAAATCTTATGTAACTTGATCAGACCGATCAAAATGAATTAAAATGTGGCTATGACTAAATGTTGCCTGAGCAACGGCGGCAGTTGCCTGAGCAACCCTGGGATTTTTCGGTGTCCCAAATCTTACATTCATGGTTCTGTCGTAGTGGTGATTTTTTATCATTTACGACTCAAACTCGAAAGTCCAGATCAGATTTTACTGAAACCAATCAAATCTCATTGACCGCATTGTATTTACTCGATTGTTAGCCGCCCTTGAATGTAAGCCGCACGAAATGGTGTAAAAAATTAATATCTGTTCATCATTATCCCTCATGTGCGGATGTGCACGCGATGCTGAAGAGAGTAGAATGTGAATAGAGTGTTTGGTCGAAAAACACGTAGTCAAGGAAAGACTGAGCATCACCTATACGTTTTGATAAAGTTAAGAAATAATAATAAGCAGCCCTTGATTGTAAGCCGCACGAAATGATGAAAAAAAACTTTATAAGCCGCGGCTTACAATCGAATAAATACGATAGTCATGAAGCAAACTTCCAACCTGTGTGTGGTTGTAGATTGATCTGTGACGTTAACGCTCTCGGTGAAGTTTACGCTCACGTAATAATATTACACGACAGCAATTTTAGGATTCGTGTGCATATATACGCATAAAACCCTAATTTGGCACAAGAGTCAGATCAGGACTTAGTATCAGAATTTAATTTGTGAGTTTGTCAACCGGCAATTACGTCACTGTGAAAAAGCTCGTTCAGTTATAAATGTCCTCAAACTTTTTCGAGCCATTTCGAATTTCAGCCGTGCGTAAGTTATTTCCCAATTAAGCCCTACGCAGTTTTCCAAGTATCGCATTAAATGGCTGACTATTGCTAAGCAAAATGATGTCAAAGTAAAACTTGAACGCCTTGAGTGTTGCAATTTCTATTTCTGACCGCGATTAATCATACGTGGCAATTAGCTTCACCTACTATTTTGATAGTAATCTTGGAAGGCCGTCTAGACTGCTCAGCTCAGAACAACACCTGTTTAACAAACAAATATGAAGAAATAACAGGTTTAGGAAAATTAATGAGTGTAAGACTCGGCGTGCTTCTAAAGCGCGATGGCAATCAATCACTTTCCTCTCAGACAAGGCCAGCAATTCAAACTTCCAGCAGCTGAGCGACATCAATCACTGCCTGCCAATCGGACAAGGCGTGAGATCTAGTCGACTAAACCAGCCTGGAACTACGATACCTTGAACTTGTGTTCGAACAACAAGACTGGCCTTTCGGCCAAGTTCGGCATCATAACAATCAAACCTGCATTAAGACTGGCCTTAAAACTACTGTCACCAACTGTTTCTAAACGCTACGCGAGTATGAAGAGCCGTGCGAACCCTGATCAGATTCATTTGTTTTCTATTTTTATACTTCTTTTGTCAAGGTCAAACATCACTTCCCTTGTTTGTGAACCACCCATGTAGACGAAAGCGGTGCAGAGATTTCTCTGCAATCCCAGTAAAAGCACCAAGCATTTTTATCGCCGAAATTGAAGATGTGCTTCTAGTGAGTGCAGTGATCCACGATCCTTCTTTTTATTGTCGGTTGAATTGGTAAGAAACGTGAGAATCATTAGCAACTGTAGGCAACTTTTTCAGCATGATAAGGAATTTCTGCTCAGAGTGGCAACATTTCGCGTGTTCGTCCTTTCAGGCATGCAGCGGTATATTGCAATTAGGGTTTCGCTGACACAATGCGCTTCAGACACAGAGACGCCATCCTACTAAAATCACTCATAAGTCAAACTTTTAAAAATCTTGATAAATATTTGCTTTTGATTCAGAATTTTTTCTCTGCTTGAACTGCAGGCATTCACTATAAGAATTCAATAGCTTCAGACACGGGTCCACGTTTATAAACTTCAGCAGGTCGAGCAGCCAAAAAAACGATTATGAGATGCTTGATTAGACAGTACCAAGATAAAAGAAAATGTGTAAATATTTATGCCTGATATGACCAAACATCTGATTTCATGATATTACGTTTTGTCGAGCACTGATTTTTATGGTTTTAATCTGTGTTTTCACGGATTTGTAGGGCATCGTTACAGGTTAAAGCCAAACCGCATTCTGACCAAGTTAATTTCAAGAATTAAAAAGCTTAACACTTAACACAATAGCGGAGTTATCAGCGAAAGTCACTGATGTTAATTGAAATAAATGAGAAAACATTTTAGCGATTTCGGAGCGTTCATTGGGCATAGAACAGCATATACGCCAACTACGAGATATAGTTTGACAAGAACAGACAGCTCGATACCTATTGACATAATGTGCTTTATAACTTGACTTGCCTTGTTTGTGAAATTTTCTCCGGAGTATCCTTATCTTGTTACTGGCTTTCAAATGTTTCTACAGCAAATGTGAGCCAAACGAGCGATTTTGCCGTTGATTTGAATTCGACGTGATCGCATCTATAAAATTAACCGGTTAGTTCCAAAACAAGAAAAACTTTTCCAGCAAGCACACAGGGCTGAAAAATATTCGAAACTGAAGGTAAACACAAGAACGTTTCGCAGGAACTGCAATTTAATGATATTATAGCAGAACTAGCATCACCCGCTATACTGACTGTCTCCCAGCTAAGTGGTTCTGCTGTGGTGAAAGAGGTTTGTAGACATGACCGCAGAAGCGTTACCCGTGCAAAAGTGTTTAATATTGAACCACCGATAATAAGAGTTTGCCCCTAATTAGAAGATATTTAATAAGCCCACTTCTTATTAGAACTTGGAAAAATGAGCTGATTCTGTTTGACTTTGAGACAGCTTAGACTTTAGGTAATCAAAATGTATTAAACATTTATTTGCACTTTCAAGGTTATGTGACTTTCTTTCTTTAACAATGAAAAGAAAAAACAAAGAAATGTAGTGCACTCTGTTATTTTCTTGGAATCTAGGATCACAGGCATTTACCCTGAACTTTCGCATTAAGTTTAATCCGCCTGTGTAGCTTCAGTTTGGAAGTTAATTACATGAACTTCCATGTTTTCATCATTGTTCTTCACTCACCACGATGGAACTAGTACCAAGGTTGTAGCGAGAAGTAAGCCGGACATTTACTGCAAATAAATATTGTTAGACTTTTTAAGCTGAGGTAAAAATCGTATTTTAAATTTTCGATGGCGTGCGAGAGGCACGCCATTGTTTCAACTACACAATTTAAGCTGCTATGTGCAGCTTATAACCTTCCTGGACCTGCTACAAATTANAATCCACATTAACAATTTACGCAAGCTTGGCAAACCGCGGCCACCTACTGCAGCTTTTTGAATGATTATATTGTAAAGCTTCTGTNTTCTGTTTTCGTTCAACCACAGGGTGAGCCATAGAATCCATACAGTAAGACCCCTTTCCAGGCTCAGTCTGTGCCAGCAAGCTGTAGCTGGTGGACGGAGTCTGTCTTCGCAACTTTTACCGATTGAATGACAGCGCGAGGTAGAGGAGCTGGCATTTGACGATGAGCAGCCATGTTCGGGCCGGTTCCATTTGGAACCTATTCCGTATTGTACAAGCTCATAAACGTTTCTCCTCTACCACAACGGTAGCGCATAATTTAAACGTAAGAGGGCCGTTCTGACATCCGGGTGGTGTTGAGATAAATTTGATCAAATTCGCATCGCCAACGCATTTGACACGTCAGAGGCATTTTACATAAAGCACTTTGTTGCGGAACTATTTGTAGTAGCATGGTGTTGTAATTTGAAAACGATTAGTTCTTGCTGTCCTTTAAACGCTGTATTTACCACTGGTTGAAAACGTCACTCGACTTGACTTAGAGGAACTTGCGAAAATTCTTTGCGACCAATGAGCTACATTTCGTCTGCGACATCTCTTTTGCAAAAAAAGTTACAGTTTACGGAAACATCTATGACACCAAACATAGTTTTCATGAAAAGGCAGCCATTTGTTCAGAACGCAATGCCCAAGTATGGAAAACTTGAAAAGAATCGCAGTTTTGTAGCGAATACTTTTTAACCAGAGACACGTAAGTAAATAAAACAACCTTCGAAGAAAGTTAAAATTGGAAATGAGCGAATCTTTCCGATTTGAAGTGGCGGAAGGCACGTGACATTAAACGCTTTTGATGTTTTCCTCTCGACGACGTCCAAATTACAGCGGAGCGAGCAATCAAATCACAAAGCTGAGGAACACCCATATGTCAAAGGATTTTCTTACAGCGCAGTGTTTCCACAAACCTCTGAGACGCCCAACTGAGTCAAGTGTCTTCGAGAGCGAGGCCCGAGTGCTGCTTCGTATGACGTCACTCCCGTTTTAATTTCTCTAAAATTTTCTGCCTCTTCTGAGAGACAGAAAACGGGAATTGTCAAGAGTATGGGAAAAAGTTGAAACTGCAAGACTGATGAGTAGCGTACATTGCGCCGTATTTTGTGAAACAGGCAATTAAGTTTGTGGCTACTTGCGCAGAAAATCGTTCAGTGCTTCTGTAATTAATAACGCCGTCTCAACTACACATTAACGCTGTAGCTAAGTGTTTGGCCGCGTGAGGAGTGATGACGCAATCATTTCAAATTTAAGTTTGGCAACGTACTGCGTTTTGATGGCAGGTCTAAGATTCAAACACCTTTGCCTTTTTTTTCTAACCCGAAAATGTTGACTCTTCTAAACAAAGCGGTGATCATTAGTGTTTGACGTAGAAATGTCACAACTGCAAAAGTATGGAACTAAACGATGGCAAAACGCCACCACGGGAAAAGGAAACAGCAAAGAACAAGTAAAGGAACTAAACATTGAAAACGCTTTTTGGAATCTTAGTTACATGAACGTACCACTGCTCACTGCTGTGCAAGTTGCATGACAATATCCACAAAAATCACTTCCAACAGTTTGTAAACACGTAAACAACAGCACAGTCGAAGCCATGACAACACACTACGGTTGACTGATTATATACTGGCGACGAAACTGTTACGACCCAATTCTTCACACTCAGCAATGTCTGCCAAAGCTTTAAAAAACTTCGTTTAGTCACATTTCGTCCGCATTTATGTTTCTTATTCAAAGCAAAAGGATGTTTTTGCAATGCAAATGGCGTTGCCATTGAGATCAGTCATGGGAAGTGGAAATCAACAGTCGCCGTACACCTCGTCCCGTGTGGCACGCAAACATGAAGATCCAGGAACTGAAGAAAATTGCCAAAGAAACAACAGCATTTCTGTTAAAACACCACCTGTTTTCTTTCAAGAGTAGCAGCCCTTCGAGTCAAAAATAGACAGTGATTCGCAAGGAAAAGTTCTTTATTGAATTAACAAACAATTGTGGTTGGGCCGCAGGTGACACTAGAACAGTCCGCTTGAATAAAAAACAACCGGCACTTTTTTGCCGGTGTCATCACTAGAGGTACAAATTTACCTAATTTTCAAGCCTGTTGTACAATTCAACGCTTTAACAGAGGCCTGCTACGGCCGGCTAAGACTTCATTGTTTCATAAATGCCACACGACGTGCATATTTCGGGGAAAAACCACAAAATCTTAGAAAAAACAGTTGACCATGAGCTCAAAAAATCGATCACTTGGTTCGTGCTTACAAATTATGTATCAATTATTCCAAAAGCAATTTCATGCTCATGAACAACCATAAAAATATCAATTTTTCAGTGTCAATTAATCATCACCCAATATCAAAA
>JGI24158J21664_10000146_pt1 | contig 49604 bp, 31 predicted proteins | sample Ectturendosymbi3_FD_21664 | JGI IMG/M metagenome (IMG submission 21664) | reverse complement strand
AAAAAAGTATATATATATATATATATATATATATATATATGCATTGTACAATATATACGCTTTCACTAGAAATAATCGCAGTGATTCGTAATCAAAATGATTTCGCAAGCTTTTGCAATCGTGGATCGTAGTTGTCGCGCCATCTTAAAATTCGCAGTCAAAATGTTGTTTAAAAAGATTTTCGCATTCTGTGTCTGTGATGTAATAATTAATCATATGATTAATGGCTAGCGGGGAATGTTTGCCCTTTGCTCAGATCATCCTAGTTTATTCTTTTATTACATAAACTGTTTATATAATGCACAAACTTATCCAATTCCGGTTTTAGCAAAATTTCTTGAAAGTGGCGATAGATGTATAAGAGTCGTTCTGCACGTGTAAAAGTTAGTGAAGCGACGACCAATGAGTAAAAAAGTACTTTTCAAAAGAGGAGTACTTTTTGAAAGAGATATAGGAGACTTTTGATTGGATTTTAAACACTGATTGGTCAGGACACGACGAAGAAGAATTAGCTGAGTTGTCATCTGGTCGAATGATTAGTTTCAATCAAACAGCTCTTTCATCTTTCTGGTTAAGTGTTAAGGACGAATAACTGGTGCTCTCACACAAGGCGAATAACACAAAAAGCAAAACTTTTATTACATTATCAGGTTTTGCTGGTAATCAAACAAGCTCTCACTCATTCTATAACGAAAATAATAAACATCAATCGTTTTCCATTCAGTGACAATACGGTTCAGCCATCTTTGTTAACATTCTACCAAGCAGTGCACCTGAGTAAAATATATTTGTAGAAAGCGCAAAACATTTATTTTCATTTCCTTCGTTGTTATCCTAGTGGTTAAGTGTCTTATAGCGGTTAGTGTGTCCGCTTTGGTTCAACTCTAGGCCCGTTCTCACAAACGCCTTGGTACTGTAGCCTTCTTGCCAGGCGCGCGGTGTAAAGAAAGCTGCGGGAAAAAGTCACACAAGTCCGTTCGTACATGAGTGATGCAGCCCTGTGTGGAGTCCGGTATCAAGCGAAATTTCTGACCTGTTATTGCTTGTCAGTTATTTTGCTTCTCAGAGTAAAGCAATAAAGTTTGGCGTTTACCTTTTTGATGTGTGTTGTGTAAAATAAAACTTTTTGGTTAGATGTCAAATACCCACAACAAGCTACGGTACGCGAATAACTATAAACACTGTAAAATATTGGACTTGGTCTTAGAACTCAATTTTTTTTTTTTTTTCTAACCCAAACCCTAACCCGACTTACCACTAAACCCTGAGAACTAATCATCATTTTTCACAGCGTATTTGATATGTAGATTATTGCTCTGTGCATGCGCAGTGCGCACATGGCGTGAAGTCAGAAATTTTGCTTGACACTGTCGTCTTGGCCTGCCTTGCCATCGGAACAACTTCACGGAGAAACAAGTGCTTGCGGCTGAGGCATAGACAACCTCGGCATCACACAAAACAAAAACTCTGCCTAGGCGTCGCTGTGTGTATGGTCTTGTGCACTGTCTACTTGCGTGTGCGTTCTTGTATGTATCTTGTACCTGCGTTTGCGCTTGATTGCATGCGCATTGCGCAATGACATCATCGTCAACAAACAACGGTATGAGCCAGAGCAGCAGTATTATCATCATAGCGAAGACACAAGCTGCTGATAGATTCAGTTGTACCATAGCTGTCAATGCATGAGCAAATGTTGTACCGTGGCAAGGAATGATTGTCGGTGGTGGAAAAACGCAGGGTTTGCAATATCCGCAAGTCTTTCGGCATCGGGGGGCCACTGATCCCAGTCTGCACCAGAACAGCTTCTTCATAAGATAGCAAAATCTTCTATTTGTGTCGTAACAATCTGAAAGAAACAAGCAGCACTTTGCTCTGTGCACGTTGTCAAAACAAGTCGCTGTTTGCAGTGCAAATTACTATCAACAATTTGTAGTGCTGACATACTACTCTTAGCTTTAGGGGTCAAAACATTATTCGTTTTTAAAGCCTCCCCACTTTATGGATTTCAATACTTTCTGTAAATAATCTTTCGTAGCAATAGCTTCGTTGCTCCATGCTATTATCACATTGGGTTTAGTTATTTCTTTCTGCGAAAGCATTCTTGCCGGATGAGAAAACCTATAAATAATAACCCGATGCACAAATTATGAACGTAAAATAGTTTGCAAAGGACAGTGAATACAATCGTTGGAACCACTGCTCCAGCAACAACTTTACGGCAGATGCAAAAATTCAGCAGTATTGTGTTAAACTCGCTGCAGGCAAATCGGTAGAATGAACTAAAGCAAACACCCCATACTTAGCTCGCATTGGTATTGTTTGGGAATGCATGGTGTGCATGATTTGCATGTCTCTGGACAAAGATAGGCAAAGAAGAAGTCGTCGTCGCAGTCGTATGTGCCTGCATTTCGCAGTGCACACCACACTGGATTGATGTTTCTGCACTTTTTTGCTGAAAAGAAAATAGTTTTAAAGTTCAGAGACATATAAGTATCTTAAACGTTCATAGTCTGCCTTTGAAGAAAAAGCAACAATAGTACAAATGCTGTTTGTCTAGATATCATTGCGCAATGCAGAATCGATAATTTTTGAGCGAGTCTGCTTGCTGGGACAAGGAACTGCATGGGTTGCAAATCACTCTAAACGTAAGATAGTTTCTATTGTCGTGTTCATACGCTCTACCATTAGCACTGATTTAGTCGTGATGCGAAACACACTTCGTTCAAACGTGAAACAAGCCGTTTCACTAAACTTATGGTACACTGACCTTATCGTAGTCCAATATTATAAGCTCCACTCGTTTGTCACTTACACAGGCGGAACATACCAAATGTATGGGGCCGCAAACTTTTTGCCCAAAGAAATGTGTTTTTGCTCATGTCATTTTTGCTGAACAAGCAACATTGTTATGACCCATAGCAAACGTTTAATGCAATATACTGCATTTTTGCCCAACACACGATATTTTTGCCCAAAACATGTTTTTTAGCAAACTTAAATTTTGTCAACGCGTTTGCTTTAAACGCTTGAGAAATTTTACTCGGAGTGCTGATATTTTTTCCCCAAGTTTGGCGCAGCTTGCTTTACTTGTGGAAAATCGAGCATTCTATTTCAATACATCAACATCTTCTTTAGTATTCGATACTATAGCAAACACATTCAAACAACGACCATTTTTCTGAAGGCGAGGTATATTTGCGGTATAGCAACAGTCAAATTTGGGCCTAAGAAGTGATAACTTTGCTCAATATTTTGCTCCCGAAAATACTAATTTTTTAAAAACTATTTTCTGTCGAACATCTTCAATTCTTTTAACTAATGAATACTAGATAGCGTCCTTGACATCTAGCAAAATTTGATGCCCAAAGAAAGCATAAGCAAACTTAATCCCACTTTTTACTTGTTAATAAAATAGGTTATAACAGCATGAATTTTATGAAATATTTGTTTTGCAAGTTGCATTTTTCCCAACAAAGCGCGCTGTTAAGATTTTTGGGGAAAGCTAACCCCTTCTGAGGCAAGGCCACTAATGAATGTTGGAAATTGGTTTGTAACAACGAGGGCAAATTTTTATTGAACTAAAATCTCAAAGATTTGGCTTTATTAACCTTGCGAAAGGTTGGATAAATAATTTAATACTCCTTGAGTTTTTTTACTAAAAAGGCTGACAAAAAGTTTGATAAATTTGAGGTGCAGGTGAATTACGATTATTTCCTCTTTACCGTTAATTGAGGTCTTTGCACACTGAAGAGCCCGATGTATACAATCTCAAGAATGCTAACTTTGTTCGCGAGTTTACTTACAACTTAGCCAACTGTTCTACTACACAGCGGTGTGTTTAAAGGGAGGCGAACGAGGTACTTGATTCGGGTCCCCCCTTTTTAGGGCCCCCCTCGAAGTGCTTCGCACGTAAATGTTCCTCATTTTTGGTGAAAAACGTATTATCACTTTATATAATTTACTCAGACGCAGATCATAGGTAAATACTCTGCTTTCAAAAAATCCCCCAACAGCAACTGTGATGTGCAGGTACTCTGCTTTCAAAAGCCCCCCCAAAAAACTGCAATTTGTAGGTATTTGGCTTTCAAAGGAGCCCCCAACAACCACTGTATGCGTAACTACTCTGCTTTTAAAGGTGCCTCCAATAGCAACTGCTGTGTCTAAGAACTCTGCTTTCAAAGGGCCCCCCAATAACAACTCTAATGTGTAAGTACTTTGCTTTCAAAAGGGCCCCGACCAGCATTTCTAATGTGTAAATAAGGAAAAGCGTCAAACTAACTTCCATATCTTAAAAAACTGTGGGTTAGAATTGGTTCCAAAAAGTTCTGAAAAGACCTTATCAAGTAAGAGCAAATATTTATACCAAATGGTAATTTTGTTTTCACTGTCAGAAAATGAAGCTTCTCATAAGATAGTGTGGATGACTGTGAAAAAGGGCCCCTTCTTTGAGAGCATATACAGTGCATATGAAGTCCCAAGAGTTTTGTTATGTTCAAACAAACACCTGTTTTGTACTCCATTAATCTGTTTCAAAGTCAATTTCCTTTTTTGATTAAGTTTATTGTAAATTGCAGTCTAATATTATTCTTTGTTTAATACCGTATTTTTTAGTCAATGAACACTGGCAAATTATTACAAACCTTACACAGAGCTCGCCAAAGATTTCACGCCAAATTTGCCGGGAAATCTTACCCTGAGACTTAATACTAAGACCTAACAGTAACTTTTTACCAGTATAACTTGAACCGTTTTTTCGTAACACAAATTTGCTTCCTGCGGTAGCAAGTAGTTTGCAAAATGGTATATGATGCATTATTTGCTACTTTTGCAGTTTTCGAACAGCTAGTGTCAATGCAAGATGAGTGCACCTTTGAAATATCCAGCTTCAAAGCTTTTCAAAACAAGTCTCAGGTTGGATGCTTTTGTATATTAACATATTCCTGAATGTATTTGAAAGGACGAAATTTGAAACAAATTTAGTGTTTGGAATCTGCTTGGTTGTTGCCTGTGGTTTCATGGAGTCCCTTAAAGACATGGCTATGAACAAATTCGGGAAACAAAGCATTTTTTCATGGGGGAAGGTGTGTTATTGACTTCCTAGTTTATTGATACTAAATGTAGAGAAATGGAGCGCAAAACTAGAGCAATGGGGAGATGCCAAATTGCTATCACTCAACTTTTATGTGTTGCTAGCTTTGTCATCCCAACTTTCAGGGTTTTAAAGTTGTGCATCATGAATATCCTTCTGCATTTTCTGTTATGTCAATCATGCCGTAGTCTCAGGAACGTATCTATATGGGTGGCGCATATCCCCTTCCTAGGCTTGATCAAAAGGTCTTATCACCGTTAGCTGAGTATGTTGACGTTATCAGAGGGCCCTAGTTTTCAGCCTTGCTTCGCCCCCCCCCCAACCCTAAGTAGTCCACCATTGATACTACATACCCAAAATGTCATACGACATGTACAGCAGCAGTTATCTCTTATTGGGCCGCGGATTGGCATAGCTGCTTTAAACAATGAGCATGCCATTTCTTCACACGCGATCTGTTCATAGAACTTAGGAGTTTTAACGCAGTGATTCCCAATCTTTCTAGGCTTAGGGCACTCGAGAAAAGAGATGGATAGTTTGCGACACCTAGTGGCGAACCATGGTATTTTGCTGTGAGGTTTGATGACATTTTGAAAATGTATTTTGATGACTTATTGAAAAGTATATTAGCTCGCGGCACCCTAAGCTTTGTAAATGGCACCCCGTTTGGGAACCGCTGGGTTACAGGCATAGTAATCGATATGCTTGGAACCATTGCTGACATCATATTCGAAACGTGAGAAAAATGTTGAGTCTCTTTGTTGCAACTATTCGATTGCAGCAAAGTCGAAGATGATTTGGTGTTTGTTTGATCACTGCACCGTAATCGCTTGATTGTGATACGGAGGTAGTATCCTGTACTAAAAAAATCGGCAAAGGTCCCAAAGTTAAACAAAAAGTTGTTACGCATCAGTTTTTCTTATCAGTACACAAGAATCATTTTGACTAACAGACTTAAATATAAGAAGTTGTCTTTATCACCCAAAAAATAAAGAAGTGGCTTAACGGAGAAAAATTGTTTTTACTGACCTATTACAGTAAGTTAAGGTTCTCAAACATGCTGCTTGTATCCAGAACTTATCAAAAACCACACCGAGCCAGCATGCTAACTGCTAACAAGCTTTGACTTTGGTGATAGAACCAGCCTGTGGCACTAAAACAGTGGTTCCCAAACTTGTTCGCGCCGTTACCCAAATCAAGGTAGCGATTATGTCTTATTACCCTCAATATTTCGCAGTGATCGCTCACAATACAGAACAACATTGCGGTTTTGGTTCCGCGTTACCCCCTGAAGAATCGCATATTACCCTCACGGGTAATTTCCCCCAGTTTAAGAGCCACTGCACCAAAACATGTGTTTCGATCGTAAGAGCGAAAGCGATGTAACGGTTTTGGTTTTCGTAAAAATTAACGCAAACAAAGGTTTCCGAATCACTCCAATGTTAGTACTCATCTGCTACAGCCGTTGGTAAGTTGATTAAAAGAAAAGTTTTAATTTTAAGGCTAACTTAACATTTTGCACACTTACTGCATTTATCCACTGCGTCGGCAGGTTGCAGAAAAATACAAGTAGTAGGAAATACAAGTGCCGTTACAACGAGACATTTCAATAATATATTAAGCATTTGCATTGTCAGGAGTGTGTGGTACTACAAATGCTAACTGCACTTCGAATTTAACTACAAACAACAAACAATTTATGTGACGAAACATATACAAAGATTGTGTAAAATTTTCAACTGCGTACATCAAGAATGAAGTATTCAAAATTGTTTTTGATAAAGTCAAGTTTATGACGTTATTGCTGTGTTTCCACAATGCTGCAACAATTTCGTTCTCAGCAGCACCCTTCACTGTGTAGGTAGAAGCAATGCATTTTACTGCTTCTGTTTTTAGTTGTCAACATTTGCGTAAAGCTGTCATACAACACATTTGCACCTTTGCTGAAGCATTAACTTAGACAGGTTTCTGGGCTATCAGTGCGACTATGTTCGAAGCCAAGTTTTACTTAACCATTTTCGAGTTGTTTCGAATTTCTGAATAGCAGTAAAATGAAACTTACCCTCTGAAAAGCACAGTTCATGAAAATAAGCACAAAAAACGTATCAAAATTACATCAGAAAAAAAGTTGTTTTAGAAACACTTATGGTGTTGCTATAGTTGATGTAAATGTTGAAAATTTATTTATCAAATTTGATCAAAAACTAAAAAGCTCGGTAAACGGGTAAACAATTTGAAAAGAATGCAGACCTTAAAGACTTAATGAATTTAAAGCAGATTGTACCAAGTTGATTAAGCACAGACTACGTGAAAAAACATTCGTGCAAATATGTTATGCATTATTCAAAAATTAGGCCAGTAGTTACACGTCCAGACGGTTAGCACAAAGTGTGTCTGCGGTTTGCTTGACACAATCGTGTCATAAACCTTGCGTGCAATCTATTTGACTACTACATATGTAGGCTACCGAGATGGGCGTCGGAAGGTGGGGCATGGAGGACCTTGGTTTGGCCCCCTGGATTTTGAAATTTTATATTTTCCTGTTAACGTTTTAGTAGAGAAACGTTTTCTGTTAGTTTAGAGTTGGTAAAGTGAAATTTCACTCCTGTTGGCCACCCCTGGAAATCCGTTTGGTCACCACTTGGAAAAATTCACTATTGGAACCCCTTGCGACGGTAATGACTACCGGTGTTTTGTTTTACCATGAAAACATATCTTTTATATTGTATTAAACTTTAAGATCGCTTCTTGGTAGGTTTACGCAAGATGAACATTTTCTGTGTTTGTCTGACGTTAGTTTAATTAACAGCAATAAATCTACTGAAATTTGCGATTTCGCAATGGTTACGCGGTACACCGTATCCCCATTACGAGATCCCAGCGCTGAATCTCATCAAATGGCACATTACGGGTTTGAGTAAGAACTAAATATAGAATTCAGTTGGTTTTCGTGATGATGTTACACACGGCTCTCCGCTATAGATTACACGTCAGATCCGAAAACAAAATGTTGTCAACCGACAAGAAAGGATGAGATAAACATCAAATATTAAATAGCTGTTATAATTTTTTGAACGGAGTGAACCTTAAAACTCTTGCAGAGTCACATCGCGAACAACAACGCAAAAATACAAAAGTTATAATAAAACCACGCGGGGCATTTCCTACAGGCTAGTGCTTTTATCATTGATGAAGACCCATGGATTGAACCTCAAAACGTTACAACACAAGGCAGACGAAGTAAACAGAAAAAGCAGGCAATGAATGATAACCATCAATCACTACCATGAGTGGCGTATTCGCAGAAAGAACGAACTGTGTCCCAGTCACAGGTTAGAAATTAGTAATGTAGTAAAGCTGCTATGACGCCAACATTTAGTGACAGGAGTTATTACTGTATCAAGGGGATTCGAGTGTAGTACCAAGCGTTTATGATTACTTGATCAAGTTAAGATCACTGGTTCTTTGAAACTAACAACATGATGAAGATGTTGCTTTCATCGCTGAATTTAGGAATTCTTTCCACCTTTTGAGACTGTTAATGAGCTTAAGTTGCACCAGACCATCACTCACAATCACATGTTTCACTCCTCGAGTCATAACTTGTATATAACGTCTAAGGAGCCACAATGTTAAAACAATATCGCGGTTTGTTAAGCAGAAAGTTAGCTTTGAGTTTGAATTTGTGATGCACAATTCTCAAAACAATATCATCGAGTTTAAACCAAAACGGACGGTTTTAGATTGGCTAACAAACGTTTGATGTCACTGGCGAGGCCAGAAAGCGGTCCCGTGCCACGGGGGGCTTTAGTGGGCTTAGCACTCCCAAGGAAAGCTCCCTCCAAGCCCCCCAAATTGAAACATGAAACACCATAAATCAATGGAGTTTTGACAATTTTTATAATGTCAAACCCCCGTTCCCCGCAGAAAAGCAAAGCCCCCCTATTGAAAACTTTCTGGCGACGGTTCTGCCGGGACGTATCCCTTGCATCGTGCCCACGTCCACCTGAGCCATCGGGCTAACGTTGCCTTCATTTAAGAAAAACTTTCTCAAAATCATTACGCTATTTACAAAGGACCATTTGTCGTTCCCACATTCAAACTGATTCTTGTTATTATGTTTTTTCAGAACCGACTTAGCAAAATAAAGACATAAGTTTGCAGTGAATGAAAGCAGACTTCTTGCCTGCATAATTAAGGACCGCATTCTGAAGATAGCAAAAGTTTTTATTAATTACTTGTTCACGCTTGAAAGCAATTTACCACTTTGGGAAAGTGTTTCATAGTAATCTAGCACATCACATAGAAATGGTGAAGAAATTGACGACAGGGTCGCTCCGACGCTGCGAAGGTACCCGTCAAAATTATGACGTAACCCTTGGTCTTTGCGAAAATCCTAGAAAGACTGAAACAGATCACAACTGTAAAAGTTGAAGTATTTTAAGCACTTTATCAGCTGTCAAGGAAATACTATGTTCACGAGGTGTGAGGGCAATTCGCCATTGCGAGTCCCCCAGTTGGGGTATTTTGGAGCGTTTTGTGCCACCACGAATAAACGCTAACACGGAAAATCGATCTGCTTCTGCCTGTTACCCTAAGGCCATTAAGTTAATGTTTTACTTTTCAAAACCAACCAGTTTCTCTAAGGATAGGACCAGCAAGATCACAGATTTAATTTAAAGTGTGATGGTTTGTGGTTAACAGTCAGAAAAACATGGGCTCCATTTGCTTTGTTGAATTTTACTGATCTCTTTTTACTCAGACCAGGGCAAAGCCGTAGCTAAAGCACACTAATGTTAGTTTTCCCTAAAAATGTAGTAGGTCCGAATTTCAACAAACTAGGACCTTGCGTTGGGGAAATATAATGGTGAAACATTTCCATTGTGTTGTTTGATGTTGGACAATCATTGATTGTAGAGCATTTTGAAATTACCTGTCATGTCTGCAAGGGCCAAGTGTGATATGAGATTCTGTAAGCAAACCACAACTACATTTACCTTTCTTGGTTCACTCGTGTGACGTCCCAAAACCATTCCCTGCCCTGAAGTAATAGCCTTATTTCCTTTCCATTTTAGTCAGGTTGTGTTAATAAACAATACGTGGCACTAACTAGCTGCAACGTTCACGATGATGATGTTACAGTTGTAGGGCAAGGGAAGGAAGGACGCTAAACCTTCTTCACCAATTATTGCGCATGTTTGCTTCGAGTAACACAATAGAGAATCCTGTGAATTGTGCGGATGCAAAACTACTGAATGAACAGCACAGAGAACAATGAAGTGCAGGCTGTCACAGCAACAACGTCTGTTACAAGAACGAATGTTTTAAACAGGCTTTTGATCTGTTTTTTCCACACACGTTCTTTTAGGGGTTCTGAGTGTCAATTCNCCCTCATACGCAGCAGAGAAAACTGCAAAAAACATTAGTGAAATACCATAGAGGACTTCTTAACTTCAATGCGCTTTTATAACTTTTGTTAACAACGTCTATAAGTTAAAAAGTGCAGCCAAATCAATTTCAGACTTCAATACAATTTTATAAAACTAACAACGTTAGAGGGACAACTCCAGCAAAATGGTGGCTGTCAGTGCTGACTCTGCTCAACATGTTTCTCAAAACAGACACGGGATACAGTTGCTTTTCCTGTAATTTTGTTTCTCTTTTTTAGATTTTTCTATCGACATTTTCAAAATCATGTATTGGTTTCTTGAAACATACATCAGGTTACAACATCGATCGTCGATAGGTGCTACAAAAACTACCAGTCTTTTTACATACTTCAGGATTTCTGTGCGATTGAATTCAGTAATTGCCTTTTTTGAAAACAGTTTCTTATGCTTTGCTGCATATTATTTTTTGTTATCTTTCTTGTGTTAACCACTTGTTGATCGTTTCTTTTCTACTTGCTGCGTCATGTCAAGAAACGACTTTCAATTTTGCTCTCGTCGCTATTTTCAACAAATCGAATAAACAATCATCCGACTTGTTCTATTTCCGGAACCTGCAGGTTTCTTTAGATGTTGACGGCTTAATTATGTGATCAGTTTTGCAAGCTGCAGCTGCCGTTGTTAACTTAAGATGGGCATCGAAAGGGCAATATTCAATATTTTGATAGAGTTAGAGTGCATTGTTCGGTCCGTAGCGAAAAATGAAAAAATCTGTTGATTGCAGAGTTGACCTCTTGTGCATAGTTGAAGCAGATCTTAATAGCTACTTGTTTCAAATTAGCTGCACAACTTTTTCATTGTTTTTGCCACCACTCTAAGTTTTTATGTGACAAAATTCCAATATCCTTCATATACGCATCTTGAGTCATAGGTGAGGACTACATGATGAACCTCTGAAAGTTTTCTGCCAAGCGCATTTAAAATTTCTTTGCTTGAGCCTATACAGAATGGCAAAAACTACACATCAACTAGTTTTTATGAAAGCAAGTTGAATGATTTTTTTATAAGGTTAATTGCTTACAATCTGATTGAAAAATAACGGGGTCAACGAGCCAAATTGTGTTCATAAAATTTTTAAAAGTTTTATTTGATATAAACGTTTTTCGAAGTGTCAAAAATACGGACGTCCTGCCCAACAAATGCAGTTAGTTTCATGAACTCCATAACCATAGGTACACAAAATCAAGTTTACATTTTTCCACGCAATAATTTCATGCATCTGAACAAATGGCGCAGAATTACAAAATAAAACAAAAGCACACAAGCAATTTCTTCCGTATGAGTTAAATATGCAATTCTCTGATAAAGCATTCTTCTTCAAAATAACATTTGTAAATTTATCTATTCCTTGTGTTCCTCAATGAAGGCGCAGTACTCGCCAAAATATCTCATCAAATGATGACGTACTCTCTGCCCAAACATTACCGGCACGACCTGCGTGCAGCCTGAAGTCATTTTGGTTTTTCGCCGACCTTCTCTTAAAATGTGTACTTGGCAACGTGACGCAAACTTAACACGAAAAAAGCAAGTACAAGACCTGTTCCAAACATTGTGTTTAGGACTAAAATACTGAAAACAACAAAGCTTTGAATAAGCTTTCTTTATGCGTGTAACCAAGAGTTCAGCAAAACTGCAGTGATGTTGTTTCATGTATAAAGAAGCGGTTTGTTTCTGCTTGATCTTTAGGGTTGCTTGGTGAAAGTCGTTCAGCGAGTTTACCAGTTAAAAGAAGATTTGGTGTCCCTGAAAAGTGCAGTATGGTGTGAATTCGTTCCCGGCGCTGGGTTGAAAGCAGTTGAACAAAGTTCGGTATCACGTTTGTATCGTCAAAATGGGTGAGAACGAATGATCATTTCTATGTTGGTTTTTAGAACTTTCAAAAATATCGCTTGACTGTAACCGTATTGGCAGGTCTCGGCGCCGCTAAAAAATGGAAAAAAATGATCGTCGTGAACATCACTCTGTTGAATAAAATACGCTCGAACCATTCTTCAAAGTTTGTGGCATGTTTGTTTGTTTCCATTTTTTGATTTTATCAGTTTTCCTCATCTGCATCTAATCGCGCTTTTCTTTTTGTAAGCACATATAGGTTCACAGCTTGAGCTGCGATGCAATGGATGAGTATCGGCAAAACAAAGATTGAAAGAATAGCCAGGTATGCACATTAGTCTGTAAAAATGAACAGGCACAAACGCAAATGCTTTTGTATGAGATTATCAGTGTTCATTTCTTGGAATGGCTCATCTTTCCAACCTCGTCTTCCATCGTCAGATTCCGAAACTGCGAACTCCACTTTTATCTCGAATTAACTCTCGCTAGTTGTTATAGTGATGTTTGGTGATTAATGCGTCTGCCTCGATATAATAGTAAGCTTGCAATTCAATTTTGAATTGGTCATACCAAGGATTTAATGAAGTCGGAAACTGCGATACTTACTTGCGGCTGTTCTGGTCGGCGCATGTAACAGCAGCTGCTGGTGAGTTCGTGCATATTCCACTTTGGAATGGAACCTGCAATTCGCATTTCTCTTTTAAGTTTATTGTCTTGGCGGCGAAGTGCGTGCTAAACCGTGACTTGAGTGTGTTCTCTTACTCTTTTGTTGAGGCTTCATGCTCTAAGTTGCTTTGCGCATTACGACATGCAGTCATAACTAACCAAAGCGACTTTACGAGAAAGCGAGAGAGAGCTTTACGTAAATTATGAGCAAATTTGACCCTCAAGGTAATAATAAGTGCGTTAGCTTTGATATCAGTAGATCTGTAGCCTGGCTCTAGGCCATGTCACACTGAAACTTTGTGAATTCATTCTTGCCGCTTGACGCACAGGGAAATGAAAGCTGTGAGCAATTCTCGCTTCTGAGAACCGCAGTCCTACAAGAACTCCGGTTGTCTTGTTCCGTCTTGCCGGGGGAACATTTTCATTGAGACCAGCGTGATGGTGGCTAAGGCATGAGTGACTTTCGTACCGCTCTAGTTTAACATGGTTGTGTACGCATTCTTGGGCAAAGCTTGCATTTATGCCATGCGCACTTTAGTGGGTGCTGTGTAGTGTCCGCTTTGATTCAACAATTGCATTTGATGCGGTTTCCATCGTCGTAAGCGATGGGATTATATATGTACTGGGAACACGTTCTCACCTCTTTTCCTCAGTAACCTGACTTGACGCAACGATGTGTGTTTTTACTCAGATTTCCTGTGTGTATCTCCAGACGTTGCAACAATGAATAAATGACAAGATGTCTCTTGCGTAGTACCGTAGCACAATTTATGCAATTACTTAAAATGTCTAGTTTTTTGACTGCGTTCCCACACTTTTTTTCACGTTACCACGCGTTTTTTACTTGAAAATGGCCAGATTTTTAAATGCATTCCAACATCCTTTTTTTAGCACTGCACCACTGGTTGGACATTTACTCAACGATGAGCAGCTGCATCACCCAACAGTTTTAATTTCTTACTTTGAATGCCTGGTGCTTTTCCAAAGTTTTCATCATCTCATCTAAAGTTGCTGAATGGACGAGAGATTACTGTGAATGGACGAGAGATTCCTGTGCACTCGCTGGAGCAATTTTCTTGATGTCCCTTCTTGGCCAGCGTTGCTTATGTGTGAGGTGCTCAACTGTACACTTGGATTTTGATCATTGGTGACTCGGTTTTGTTGAAATAAAATGTTTAAGGTGAACAAGTGGATAAAAGTAGACAAAATAGGCCGATATTGACAATTTGCCGTGTGCACGATACACTAACTGAATCAGTGTGTACAATCTCGTATTAAAAAGTAAGAATGGGAAGGGCAACCAACCACCGCGTTTAAACTACATAGACAAAATGGAAAGAAGTTCGCAGTTTTAACATTTGTTTGCATTCGATAAGATTCGCTTTTTAACAAAAGCAGCAAAGATCTTTGCCACCCCGGAAAGGTAAACGTTTCTGCATAATTTACTGTTTTGATTGAGTGCATCAGTCACACTTCGAAAGTTGAGAATGTGATTTCCACGCCGCATATCAGTTATAGTCTTGTTTTATTAACGTACAAACGAAGCTGTTACGATAAAAATCAATTTGACCATTTCAAATGCATTGTAATAATAAGCATTATGCAAATTCGACGTTTAAATGATTTTCATGTAATTGCGGTTTGCACCCACAGAAAAGCACATCGGACCGAGACCGAGTCTAAGAACTTATTACGTTGTCTTTTAAAGTGCTTCCAAGAAAAAGTGCAACGAGTTGATGGTAAAGCCCGAAACAGCAAAATATTTTTCGCCGACATCACCAATTTTACAAACCACTCAACACCAAGTAATGCGAATTTTACAAACACTCATCACCGCGTAATGCGAATGTTTTCCTAATAAATCGGAATCATGGGTCGTTTGAGTGGTATGAAAACGATGCAGGAGATTTACGCCGACAGACCGGTTTTTCAGAGTTCATCTGCTTGGTCATGCCGAAAACTTTCAGGCACTTTGCTAACACGTGAGTTATGGTAGTCAAGATGACCGGAAGTAGAATTTTTCGCAAGGCCCGTAAAATTAGCAATCGTCCATCATTTAAAAAAAGACAAAAATGAAACAATGGATGGCAACAATAATCAAACTTTTATTCGCAACATTTTGAGAGCTTTTGCTCTCTGGCACTTTGTCTACTTCTTATCTGTAGAAAAGATGTTTATCAAATAGGTTGTGTTTTCAAAAGACATTTTCTACTATCTGATCAGTGACCATTTTCAGAAGATCATTTTCAGAAGATCACATTGCCCATCTAACAATTTTGCTCCATCATTTAAGAAGACCAGTTCAGTATTTCGGGTCACAGCAAGCAAAGACCATGTGACATAAAGCAGGATCTCAAAATAAAAAACACGTGTGTCAAAGCACAAACGCATTTTTTGCGAATTACTTTCAAAAGACATGTAAATGTGCCCCAGCATATAAGATGTAAGCTTCTTCGGCTCAAAAGATATTTCGTCCACGCCAAAAAAAATTTGCACGTGTAATGTTTCACGTGAAAAAACAAATCTTTGTGAAAATGGGAAGAAATGCTTTACGTTTTTTTGAATTACACCAGATTTTTTAAAGATGTTATTGGGACCCAATTTGGGTCCCTAGAATTGAAAATCGGGTCCCTAGGATCAGAGAAAATTACCATCGGGTCCCTAGAATCAGCGAAATCGGGTCCCTACAGGTCCATACCGGGTACTTAACATTTTCCTTAAAAAAAAACTGATTATACGTTAATACATGCTGATATTTCAATCGGTCCTGCAAATGCTTAGTTGTTAAACGGACACTGTTTCAAGTATAGTCAGAGTCAGTACCGAAAGGTGATTCGTTGGTATTGCTTTGGATTAGCATGAAAAAGTCAGGATATAGACCAGCGATCTCAACTGGCGCTATATTGTAAGCCAGTGGTCTCCAAGCCCCAGGTTGCGGACCGGTGCCGGGCCTCCGATAAATTGGTACCTGGCCGCGAAATTACAAAATGTATATTGCTGGTGACACCACTCGCTTTCAGGGCATGTGACTGATCGATTCTTTCCCATTCAAACTGGTAACTTCATTTCAACTGTTGCAAAATAACTACCATCATAGAGTGCTCCCGAGTCGCGGTAAAGTTGTCAAGCGTTGACCGGTCCGCGGTTATAGAAAAGTTGGGATCACTGCTGTAAACGATAGAGAAGGTGGCAAATTTGTGTTTTTTTTTGCAAGCTAGGCACCTGGTTTATACAGGTGGCTGGTGAAGATGGACCACATTGACAAACCGATCAGCCTTCATGCTAAATTTTTAGGTGTGTTTTCCCTACGCATATTTTTAGGTGTGTTTTCCCTACAGATACATGCAAAATCAGCTTTTCAAGAATTATTGCAATGATTAATTACAAACCTAAAAACAGGTCGGACCACAAATCAATTAAAGATTGATTTATGGGAAGAAATGCGCTTCTTTTCATCGCGCAAAAATTCAAANACTGAATAGGACAAACCTTGAAAGCAGAAGCTTTAACTGTAACCGGAAAATCAGTGGTTTGAGCACCGCCTGCAATATCAACTTCCGTTTGATAGCAGATATTATGTCGATTGGGTGAAACGGAATGAGCACAAACGAATTATTTGCAAAGGGTTTTTATGCAAAGGCGTTCTGCTGGATGATAAAGGTTACTCGCATGGAAAGTTGCGCTGAAAGGTTGCTAAGACGCCATAACTTAATAAATAGTAGCCTTGAAACGAAAATATTCGCCAATCATGATTACTCGTTCTGACAAGCTTCACTAGGATGATGCTTCTTACTCTATCTGAAGGAAATAGCGGTTGCAATGGGTTTGAGTCAATAATAATCAGTTTAAGCAATTGAGTCAGTTTGAATATACATAACCACACCTTCCATTTAGCGACGAAAAAGAGTATTGCAGCTGCAAAAGCCATTTCATTATTGCGGAAATGAATAGCGGATTATTTCATTATTGCGGAAATGAATAGCGGAAATGAATGTAGCTTCTTACTTCAAACGCTAACATGACGTCGATTAACTGCTTATCACGAAGCTAATAATTACCGGAGTTTGCTGTAACAAGCAATTGCGGAACATTCTCTGACCTGATTGTGATCTCGTCCGTGCCACACGAAGTGACCGTGGCCTGCCATTGCGTGGAACAATTGAACAAGCGAAAATCAGCTTTGTTCTGGAAAAAAAGCATTAAGTGGTTGCGAAATTGGGGCCACTCACCATGTGGAACAGCGAACGGAGGAAAAGTTAGCAAAAGAAAAACGTTTGATAGATGCCTTGATCGCCCTATCTGGCTTGAAAACTGACTCTGACGCAAAATCAAGAAACCGAAAAGCAAACAAGCTTTCGGGCAGCGTAGTTCAGAAAAGCACGTGGTTGACGGTTATTATTTCACCAGTTCTTTACTCTTGGGTCAATTTCGACAGCTTTACGGTTGCCTGTTGTGTTGTATTTGATCTTGTTATCTGGAACTGATATTCAATGAGTGCGTGGATAATGCACAAGATAAGCGTATTTATTATCATTTGTCATGTAACGTCATCTACCGCACATGAATGAAACAATGTTTTTTTGCGCATCAACATAAAGGATGGTCTCAGAGATGCATTGCAAAATGAAGATGCATCGACAAGCATTCAAAGCTTTGTGCCATGCGTATCAAGCTTGATCAACGTATTGGGACTTAAAAACAACATGAACTGTTGCAACAGTCAGTGAGAAACCAACAGTGTTTTTGTCTAAGCAGTCAGGAAAAATTTGCTATTATAACGCCAAAGTGTTCAACTGATCTCCATGCAACTCTACGTAGCTTAGAACAAACTCAGACTCTGCAAATCAAGTTTTTCTGCCTCTAAAAATTTTTTCAAGGTTGTTTGATTGGCAAACTATTTATTTCTTTCTTAAGAATTTTCTTTGATTTTGTTGCAGTCGATATGTTGCTAGTTTCCTGAATTCGTAAGTAGGCTATATTGATATGTCACGCAGTTTCGTATTAAAGTGCAACTTGCTTTAGCAAAGTTTCAAAATTGGGAAAACGTAGTAAGCAATGTTTGGCAACAATGAAAAGGTATTAGGAAGTTTACTCATATTTATTTTAAAGATGGAACAGTAGCAACACATTTGTGATACTTCTCTGTGTAATTAAAAGCGTTGTCTACACAAAATCAACCAATTACACTTTAAAAATGGATTAGTAATCTATTTCTGGCCTATACATATCGCTAGCCAAGGTTTAACCAATAGATTTTTCGTTCATCAAAGTGAGAGACCATGTTCTTCTAAAAGAATTCCGGCCCTCCTCAAAACTTTAAAAATAACAAGTCGTGGAAGAAACTTTTAGCATATGCTGGCGTTGAAACTGAAAATGAAGCAAACTTTATTTGATCAGCATTACAGGACCTTCGCCGAATAAACGATTAATTTTTTAATGTTTTTAAAGGTTTTGTAACAGACACGAAGTCCACAGAGTACAAACACACACAGTCTGCACAATGCAGATTGATTAAAACAGNCACAACAGAACGACTAAGAGCGAGGCTGGAGGTAGAACAACAGGGTTACAGACGCTTTCGTAGCACTATTGTTCGCTAACCCGCAACACTTGGTACAACGCTACATCCCGAGTAGGACACTGAGTCCAACCATGGTCTAAGCCAGGTAAAGTACGAAAGTGCTGTGGCATGCACAAGCCCTCAAACAAACACTGTAACGTCAGAGCACTCAGTCACAACGTAAAATGCGGTTGTAGTGTTAATAGAATAAGGACGTAATGGAAATATGATTAGTGAAAACATAATGGAAATATGATTAGTAACGTATGAGATTTCCAAATGTGACGTAATGGAAATATGGTTAGTGAAAACATATTCCATAACGTTTTCGTCGATGCATGAAGTTTATAATTTGCATTTTTAACAGACAAATTTTCTTTTTGTTGTCAGGTATCATCAAAAGGAGCATCACCGAACAGAACACAAAATCCAACTGACCTAGATCAAAACTTCCCAACCAATTCATTACACCAGGGTTGGGGACCCCACTTACTATCGCGGGCCGCAGAATTGTGTATTATCGCGGGCCGGGGCAATACCAATTAATTTTATCCTAATATTGTACCTTTATCTAACTATGAGGGATAGAAGCGTCTGGCTTACAGTCCAAGAACTTGCTTATCATGGAGCTTCAGTATGACGCGATGTTGTACTCCAACTTGGGCACCGAAAATTCTGATGCGCGGCTTGGCCATAGCAAATGTTCAAGCGGGCCGCAGATTTCCCACGCCTGCATTACACAAACCAACGTAACTTTTTCCATTTTTTTACCAAAATTAACCTCATGTCATCCTACAAAGAGGTGACATTGTCTATCGTTATTATTTAATTGTATTGTATAATGTCTTCACTCCCACACGCAACGCACCAGACTTAAGCATGCATATCCCATTAACAAGGAACACAAAAGTACATGAAAGAACACGAGGATACACACGTGGCCGTAGTAGAAAAGTATACGCTTGCTGGCGCTAACACAATTACTTTGATAAAACACAAGCATGAAGGGCACACGCATGAATGACGCCATCACCACTATTATGATGTAGTGCTGCGATGACTTTCAAGTACGCCGATTTATAAAATGCATGGTGGAGTGGGAGGCTGCGAAGGACCAGGGGTCGTTTAGGCTGCAGACCTCCCTAGGACGAAGCTACTTATAGTGTAACTATTAGTTTACACAAACAGATAATTAATGGCCAACTTCACCTGAATGTGAAATTCCAGATGCATTTCGTGAAATTTAAAAACGAGACTGTTGATCCAAGCTTTTTGTGGATTGCAATTTAAACTGCCTTTACTACCAGCGTTTAGCAACAATGGAAAAATATCAGTAATGTTATGTTAAAAAGATAAAAACTCAACTATGAAGAGCTTGTGGAGTTCTATCAAAACGTTAACATCACACAATCTGTATTGAAAGTTGTCCATAACTCCTTATTTCATCCTTACCTTACTTACTCGATCATCAACTGGAGACGTGCTTCAAAAGAAACGTTCAGCCTCTCATCAAACTTCAAAATAAATCTCTAAAATTAATACGACCAACTAACCATACATCCCTGGAAAATTTTTTGCAGCATTTAAATATCTTATGCCTTCCCAAACTTTATGCTCTATCACAGGCCTGCACAACTCAGAAAGCTCGAAGGGCCAAATTGATTTTTAAATTTAACTTTTCCGCGGGCCGCAAAAGTCTCTTTTGTTGTACAGTAATCTGGAAAAAATTCAGGAACAATTAATTCTACCGATGTCGTGCTTTTGCAAAATTTTCTACAATTTAGAGCCACAAGAAAAGCTCTCCTGGGCCGTATGTTGTGCAGGCCTGCTCTATCAGTAGGTAAATCCACGCACTCGTGTCACACCAAACTGCTTCCAAACCATTTTGATGACAATTGTATTCCAATCAGCTCTATTCATTCTCATCCGACAAGACTCTGCACTTCTCATAACCTCTTTTACTTTGAGTTAACTCATCGTTGTTCGCGTGCATTTGTTGGCCAAAGATATGGTCTTCAATACCATAGATTCCATTCAAATAGCAATTTAAGAAACGCCCCTTACATGAAAAAGATACATAATTATGCATTTTATTAACATTCATTTTCTGACGAAAAAATGCTGTCGTTTTTACTGGTTTAATAATCTGAATAATGTAGGTTTTTGTTCTCTATGTACCTGTACTTTTTGTTTGTTATTCCTTCCTGTGCACATACCATTTTCATGCATAAAATTATACTGCACAATTTGTTTGTTGTTTTTTTTGAGTTGGTAGTTCGTCAATAATTTTTAAAATTTTTTGATACTGTGTTCAACATTTTTGTGACCACACCAAATTTCCTCACTTAAAATAGAACAATTTGTCTGTGTACAGCCGCAGGCATGTTGTCTTTACCTGTAATTTTTCCTCACCATGTTCTGTTTTTTTGCTAATTTTCTAAATGTGCTTATTTTATCTCCAACTGTTGTTTCCTAACACTTGTCAATAACTAATAAAAGGGGTTGTATGACTAGATATCGCCATGGTCTTCCACTAATCCTGCGTGACACAGTGACAAACTTTTTCAACACTTGTCATTGTGCTTTCATTTGTTTTAATTTTCACTGGCAATCGGTTACCTTTTTGCATGATGGCTTTTTGTATTGTTTCTGTTTATTAACTGAACCATATGAAACAATAAATCAGTGAAATCAATCAAACCACACACATGATTGAACATTTTTCACATTTCAAAGCTATTTTTCCAATGACAACCATCCATCGCCATTTACATCCTGTAAGATGGTGATTTTAATGCTGTAAGGAGTATATTGGCCACCATACCACCACCAGACCACCATACCACCACCAGGGTGGCATGACAATAACCTATTTCGCTTACAGTCCGGGTCGCGACCCAAAAGGGGTCGCGAATACGTTCTTGGTGGGTATCGACAGCTTGTAAAAAACAAATATATTTTCAAAAAATACAAATTTAATGTTCATCTGATTTTGCATTCGTCAAAAGCTTCGGGGAGTGCTTCGGGAGTACGGTGTTGACAACTGCCTGTTACTGGCCGTCAAGTCCTGCTCATAAGTTTGTGTTCGTGTCGGTGGATTCAAATTACAACCGTTTACCGTGGATGTTGGACCCAGGCAAGGGTGTGTTCTGTCACTACTCCTCCTCATAGTCTATATGAATTGGATACACAGTAACAGCCGAGTCGACGAGGTTGTCACTGTAGGAAGTAGTAGGATCAACTGTTAGCTTTTGGCGGCCGAGTTTGTACTTTTTGCATCTTCTGAACAGCGTCTTCAACATGCACTTGATGGTTTTTCTGGGACGTGCTACCAAGCGGGAATGAAAATCAACGCTAAAAAACGGGATATTACTCTCCGTGCGCTGCAAGTGAGTGGCAATTCACTGCAGGAGGTGAAGAAGCTAGCCCCTTACGGACTGCAAAGCCACTATAGTATCTCGGTCTTTGTCCAGTCATAGTTTGCCGACCGATAGAGCCAGAGAGTTGTTCAAACCTTCTAAAGAAGCAGGAAATCTAGCTTCGATTAAAAAATCCGGGCACTTTTGGATATTTATTTTGAGCTTTTTTGGTGTGACGTCACGAATTTGTGAGTTCCAGGGATTTTGATGACGTCACCAGGCCCTGAGAAAAATTCAAGTGACAATTTACTTGTTTCTTTTTAATAAACTGCTTATTTTGACGCCGTGATTGGTCATGTAGCGTTAGTGGTCGCATCGTGAATACCACCGTATTCCCGAATGAGGGGAGATGGAACAAGGACGTTGATGATGAAACAGATCCAGTTCTGCGTTAGCTTCTTTGCTTTGTGATGACCCAACAACTGTACCCTTCAAACACCGCAAGCTGTCAGCTTTAAAATCGGTCTTTTTTCCGATCATCACCTACGATCATGAATCTTGGGAAATGACTGAAAGAGAACTATCTCAAATACAAGCGGAAGTGATGGAATTTTGCGAAGAGTTCACATTGAGACACTTTTTGGACAATGGGGGACACAATATCTTCAGACAAGGGGGGATACAATAACGTTTGGACAAGGGTGCACACAATATCTTTTGTCCCCCCTACTACTGTATTTGTGATAAAGAAAATGTAGTTGTACAAATTTCGTGTTTACATTACTGTTGCAAGCCCAGTTAACGGAAATCGCAGACATATATGTTTATTAATTGCAATTGCATTATGTAACTGTCAATCATTTTAATCCCTGAGCTACATGTTCATAAATTCTACTTTTAATGTATTGTTTGCCTTTTAAAGAATAATTGAAGTGTTGTGTTTGTTTTATTTACTTTGACAAAGAACTCTACAAGTGATAATAATAAGTTTTGTGTACTTAGTAAACAAGAAAATAACTAGTAATCATTGTCAAGTACAAGCACAATACTATGCAACAGCCATAACACCATGGGCGTATCCAGGGGGTGCTTGGGCCATGGTCCCTAAAATGTATCATTTCCATAATTTGTCTCCCATTTTGTCAATTTTTTCAAAAAGGTCCTATTACGGTTGAGTGAACATGGTGACGTCATCTAAACGCAAAAGCTTGTCCTCCAAAGTTTTCTAGCGAATTTGGTCCCTGGTACGTGCCACAAAATTGATGTAGTTGCTCATATTGGGGAATCAACGCAAAACCTCAGCCAATCAAACCTTCCTACGTGTTTGCAAAACTGAAACCTTTTTGTTGTGCGATGTTGCAAAGGCTTTTCTTGAAAACACAAAACTCGCATCCCAAGCGTAATTGGTGAGGAAGCTGGGTCATATGCTTTAAGTAAGCAAGGCTGTACAGTGCTCACAGTTTTAAGTAGAGCATGTTCTAGTCTGATAAAAAAGAAAGCTTTCTTAATATCTGCAGTCGGTTTCAGCAGCTGGAAGAACTGAGGCTGTATAGTATATTTAAAATAAAGTAAACACATTCTGCTATTTAAAAGACAAGAGATCGAGAACAGTCAGTTTTATTCTAAGCTTAAATAGTTTATTGAAACGCTGATCATACAAATGAATTTCTCTTTAGCTTCAAATGTTATACGAGTGTAGACCGGGTCTAAACTAAAAAATGCAGACTGACTCTTTTGGAAAACGCAGCATCCTTGTAATAAATTATGTGCGCAAGAAACAACAACTGAAGGTGATGTGAAGGTAGTAGGCAACAGATGCACAAGCGTAAAGTGCAGAAGCGCCAGGATAGCGATCTTCAACACCAAGTTTTGACGTAATCAGATCCCTCGTTTTAGAAAAGTCTTTTGGGGATACAGTAGGAGGCACTATGCGTGGAAAAGACTGCAAAACAAAAAAACTTCAACAAAATAAATGCGGACAAAAATATCACTTTCCCTGAAAGGAACAATAAAGCAACGGTGTTCTATCGATGTTTAAATTGTCTTTATTACGTTGCGCACGCATTATCATCGTTCATAGGATTTTGAACAAAGTTGGTTTTATGATTGAGTTTTTTTGGTTAAAAACGTTGCTTTTATGAATGGGTTTTTTTGATTAACGTTTACAAGTCAATCATTTTTTAAACAATTGAGAACTTCCTCCATTGACTTGCATCTGTGCAAACACAAGTTTCAAATGTTTGGGTGTGGGCAAGGCAAACACTTTTCACAGCTCAGTTTGCAAAGATAGTTGACGTGCTTCGCGTAAGGAGATGGAGGCAAGCAATGGCCGCGGCCTGCCCAATACGAACATTCCGGCTTTGAGTCTTCACAGTCTGTAAGTACAGAAAAATGAGAAAATGTAACGAAAACTCAAAGATCAATGCCAAACCAAGGCACTTGACACAATAACGATTCGGTGCATGTAGCTTGTAAGGAAAAGGGTAATATATTTAAAAATAAATCACTGTATGTAAGCCAAACTCAAAATTTTTTATTGAAAGTCTCGTTTCTGGTATTGCTCAAATAATAGCTAGGTTCACACGGAAAAGAACACGAAAGTAAATTCAAATGTCTTCCCTCAGACCAAACGACAGAACTAATCAAACAACTATCAAGCAGCTTCTTTGTCTCAAATATTTCTTGAAGTTGCTGGCAACGAACCTTGCAGTCTTTTCCTAAATCGCAAAAACCATTGTCAGTATTCTATAGCAAAAGCTGGTAGACCTTGAGACCTTGTATGTCTCAAAATAAATATTTGAAAATAAAATAAAAGGGACACCTTGATATAGGTGACGGTTTTTCAACAAATTCCAACTTGGTTCAAAGTTGAGGAAAACTTTAGTCCCGGGACAACATACACAACACAGACCCGTATAGTTCCCAGTCTCTGTGTGGCGTCTGGAAACCTAGTCACGTATTTGGAAATTTTCGGTACCTTTGCCAAGTAACGAAAAGCTTGATGAATTCCACAAGACTTTTTCACAAAGATTTAAGTGCTTCTTTCGTTTGTCTCACGAGGCGTTTAAAGAAGCGAAGACATAAATAGCCAGTCAAGCCAGCTTTTCATACCTTCAGAACATTCAGTTGGCGGATCTGGTGGCAAGACACAAGGAACACAAACACCGCACGATCTTCTGCACATTCCACCAGTGAATCGGCAATGGCCCTTGTATTTGATTAACATGCAGAACATGGGCGACCAGTCTCGACAAGTGTCTGTGTAACAACGGTAAAATGCTCAGAACAAAAGTTGTGGCCAGCCAAACGTGTTTGCAAGTCGATGGACATGTCTGACCGCGCCGTAAATAACACCAGAACTGATCTCTCAACTTGTAATTTCGTGGAAGAAAATCCGTAGCACGAGCAAAACAAGTGTCTATATGCCCAGTTTCCGCTGAGTAGCAACAAATGCTTTAAAAAATAATCTTGCTGAAGCGGCCAATACCTTGTTCGTGATCCAATAGCATTAGCTGAATTAATTGCTATGATATGCCCTACAAGTTAACAAGTTGTTACTTGTTACATTATAAAAAGTTAATGAGAGTTTACGTGTAGATTTGGTGGAAGTCGAACTTTAAATGTTGAGGAAATTCTTTACCTGCCTCGAGGTTCCGAAAGACTTTTACACCGCCTTGAAGTTTCTCTCGGATCCCTGCTCATAAACGTAACAGCGCCTCTTCCCGCAATGTTAATGCGAACCCGATATATTATTGGGTAACAATAAGCAAAACACAAAGTTATTTATTCAAAAATCGACATTTCTTCATAAAAACTACAGTGTTTGGTGAAAGGCGTATTCTTATATGCAGCACATTCTGGATAAAAAAATAAAAAATCTATCACCTTTTTTTAATAGATAAAAACAACTGTTATTTCAACAGCCCTGTGGTATTTTTACTCAACAATTTTCAAGTTTTTCATTAACAACATCTTTTATGTTGGATATTTTACGCTCAACAAATCTCAGTGACCAACTACTATACAATTGCTTGCGCCAGCGCAGCACGACTACTTTCTTTGTGAATGTGAATTCTGTGTTAATGGCAAGTCAATGGCAGCACCGCGCGTGAACCTTTTCTCTGTACCCATAACCATGGACGCCGAGGGCGAGGTTGAACTGACCGCAAGTAATGTTTTAAGTATTCGGTACGACCAGTCCCGTCGCCACGGGGGCTTTGGTGGACTTAGTCCCCCAACTCACCTGAATTGAAATATAAAACACTATAAATCAGTGGTGTTTGGTCAATTTTAGAATGTCAAGCCCAATGCACAAACGTAAAGCTACACAAACGCACTGAAGACTTTCTGACGACGGTTCGGGTTACGATCTGAAAGAGAATCGAACCCAATCTACCGTTTCAGTGGCGCGTGCTCAACCAACTGAGCCACTCAGCCACTAACATATGTCCAAAAATAACACGTCTACTTTATGATCTTTAGGGTATTTTAATATCTTGTTAGGCTAAAAGGAAAGTCTCATTCCTTTATTGAACATAAGTAAATCGTGCTCAGGCTTTTGCTCAGGCCTTTACTGATCCCTCTGTATGCCTACAAGGTATATTGACGACTATAACACGTTTCGTTCGTATTTTATAAAGCGGGATCAAGCCAGCGCCCTTGTAAGACTTTTAAATTTAATTTATCTTTGGAATTTCGGTATGTTTCTATCTCTTGGCTGACGCAATTTCACACCTCCACAGCCTTCGTTTAAATATAGAGCCACAAACAGCTTTTTATACCGAGTACATTAACCACCATAAAAAATATCAACTTATGTATTAGTTGGGATCACCAGTGTTATATTAATCTCTTGCTTTGTATTGTGTTAGTATAGCAAAAGTGAATTTGGTTTTTAACAACGTATGGTTTATACAAACTTGTCATTATTTGTTCCAAACCCTGACTTCAAAGTGGACTGATTGGGAGGCACTTCGACAACAAACATAATAGTAGAATTAACAACACGGCTACATGACTAATGACCTCTGCCACATTACAAATTGGTGATGCCTTGCTTGCTGGCTGATGTGAAAACTAACAACATTGTATTGTATTTTTTCGCAACTACATGACGACTTCACGGCCAAACAAAAAAACTCAAAACATGTAAAACGGTTGTTTGCTAGAAAACTTTGGGGGGCAAACTTTGTGTGGTATGCATGTTATTGTGCATATCACACAAATATAATATTATTGTTCGCGTTTCGATGACGTCACCATGTTCACTAAAACCGTGGCACGACCTTTATGTAAAATTGTCAAAATGGGAGGCAAATTATGGAAATCATATATCTTGGGAGACCATTGCCCAAGTGGTCCCCTGACTACGCCCATGGTGTTATGGCTGTTGCATAGTACTGTGCTAGTACTTGACAATGATTACTAGGTATTTGCTTCTTTATTAAGTACACAAAACTTTAGTAGTAAACAAGCCTGGAACTGATTTATAGCGCTAGGGACTGTACTTGTCATGAAAAGGAAGCCAGCATTTAGTCATGTCTAACGTTTTACACAGTTCTGTGAAATGTTGGCGTCTTACCGAATTCGCATGTGAAATCGTTCTTGGGACAAGGATCACATAAACCGCAAGTTGCTGGGCACACGAGGGCGTGTCGTGTGTTTTCACGGCAGTGAACATCGCCATGAGAACACCACCACGGAATACGATCGGCGCACCGCGTATCTGCAAAAATTTTGCGATGTTTATAGCCATCTTGCAAGTTTTGTACGCCACCCTAGCCAATATCAACGTTTCATTTCTACTTGCGCTACGTAAAGCTTTAAACCTTACAGGAAAAGAAAAAGTTTCAAGAAATTTTAAACTTATTTCGGATGAAACTGCATAGTTTTTTGTATAATGTAGCAGTGTCTCTCCAGCAAAGGCCCGTAGCCAGGTTTTAAGTTTGGGGGGGGCAGGGCAAAATGCATCTTTATGGGGCATGACTTTTGCTTTTATTATATGTTGAAAACAATTTTTTCTGGGCACAACAAAATTTGAGAGGGCACAAAAATTTGGGGGGCACTGTCCCCGAATGTCCCCCGTGGCTACGGGCCTGCTCCAACAAAGTGACATAAGCCTAGTACAAAATGAACTGCAAAGTCGGTATAGAGTTCAATAATCTAAAATCGTACGACTAGTGGTTAAGGCCAACTTCGTGTTCGTATACACCGGCTTTGGGCGCAGATTAAAAAAAAACAGAAGCAATTTGGTTTTTCTCCTGTATTTTAACAGCTATTAATAAAAAATATATTTAAAAGGCAATTTCACTCGAAGCTTTGTCGCCAACTTTTATTTCTATGAACCTGCTCTGATTGTGTTTATTTGCTTTCCGTCAAAAACAAGGTGAGCTAAGATTTGAGTCAGATTTGCTTGACATGAATTTTGATTTGAGCAAAGTCCGGGTTTTTAGCTCATGTACAGTATGTTTATGCTTGAATTCGGATAGATCTGATCGTGTACATGGATGCAAATGGTTCAGTTCTAAACAAAGGCAGAATCATTTCAAACTAACTTTCATGAATCTTTTTGCCAACGCACTTATAGTCATGGGCAGTATGTTGTGCAGACTCACATAGCACAGTGTATGAAGTCCTTTCAATTTGTCGGTATTTATAAAAGAAAGACATAAAATGCAGGTCGTGACAACTATGACTTACCACACGCCGAGACGCTTTTTGCCAACAGTAGGGTTCCGAATATGATGCACAAACAGGCCAAAAAACGAAATAAGTTAATGGTAGTTGCCATAATTTTCATTGGAGATCCCGCAACAGCCTGGTTGTGCGCCAAAATGTTTTATTCAACCTTTTAGCTGGTGAAACAAATATGTGTCTTGAAAAGTTTTATTAAAGATTTAAGAACCGATAACAGTTACGATTCAAGCCTAACATTTGCACAAGCTGTACTAAATGATACAGAATTTCTAAAAACACACTGGTATTAAAGTATCAAAAACTCGCAACAGCTTTCGTTACCCGAGCAAAAGGTAGTGCTGCTTGATATTTCAACTGTCTTTCATCTTTTCTTAGTCACTGCAAAGTTTATTCTCTTTCCTTAATTTTTTCATCTGACAGCTGTCTCTGTGCCATCACTCTGAATTTCACACACACCACTCGGCATGGTGAAGTGTCCGCCTCCCAATTGGAAGGTTGGGTGTTCGATCCATGGCCATTGAGTGAATCGCCGTTGCGCTCCTTGGGCAAGAGCGTTCACCTCAGCCACCTCAGCAAGAAGCAAATTCCAGGCTTCGGCCTGCCGCCAATTGCGGTCACCAAAATCAAAGTAAAAAAATTAATAGAAAAGGCGTACTCCGTAATTGACAATTTTTACAATATCTAACGTATACACTAGGTTTCCGCATAGTGTTTTGCTATATATGAACTAGAGCGTTTGCAAATTTTACGGCTGATCATCAAAATCTCAAACACAATTTCTATCTCAACGAATTTCGTAGTTCAATATTGATAATAATGTATGAGCCCCATCGATTTTATATGACAATTACAGGCCTCAAAATCCTAACTTATTTAACTGCAGCGCTTGGTGCGACATAACTGGTAATCAATTTTTGAAAGTTAAAAGGCTGTCCTGTCAGAAAAGCTGTGCCTCGGCGTCGGTTTAACGCAAACATCGGTTTATCCTTAGGACCGTCTTACGGCAGCACTTTTAATAAGCCTACACACATACCTGGCAAAAAAATTCTTGGCGTTGGCTTTTTTTCTTTTTTTCTTTTCTTTTTTAGCAAGCGCAAATTTTGTCTCTACCTGGCCAGTAACAATAGGCATTGCAGCGTGCATTTCCCAAGTGCAATAGCTTTTTAGGGAAGAGAGTACAAGGCTCTTTTTAACTCTGATAATCATGCAAAGTCATAAGAGAATAACTATCCTGATAAAAGCTTTCAACCCACCTGGAACGACAAAGAAGTCTAATCGCAAAAATTTGAGAGGGAATATCCGGTCAAACTCTCCGTATGAAAAATTCGTTAAAAACGTTTTGAGCATCAGGGACATGATCACGAAAGAGATCATACTTTTCCGGAAAAATTCAAGCAACTAATTGGGAAGAAATACAAACTCATTTGAAATGAATGCCTTGACACCATTTCATGTCAAGAAAGACCGCACAGAAGCGCATTTCTTTGTTGAAGAAATTCGTCAAAGTTTGCTCTCCTTTCTGCTTTGAGAGAATGAGATTATAGCAGAATAACACATGCGGACAGAGAGAAAAAAAGTTCTTTATTAGTTGTGAAAAAACGGTCTTAATGGCGTTGCCAAGAGAAAAAAATGGTCGGAAATTACGAAGTGACTTTGACTGTTTACGTGTTGTGAGCATTACTTCGCCGAGCGGACATGAATTACAGCATAAAATTTTCTTTAAATAAAAATGTATATAGCGTTTCCAACTCTGCTACTGTGCTTTTTTGTTTTGAATGTATTCCCAATATTTTCTCCAGCGCTTTTTATGATTGTTTAGATATTGTGCTTACTCACTCACTGTTGGTTTCACTCTCTGGTACCTTGATATGCGTCTATCCTAAGAAAATAAGTTTTACTCGAGGTGCTTCGCTAAAACGTGAGGTAATTAAAACGCATCCGAGGGGCTAATTTATACCTGGCAGAAAAATATTGCGACAAATGGCAATTTTGTGAAAGGAAAAGGAAGCTTTTTTTGTTTCCAACCCATAATATTCGGAATAATTGTAAATTGTAATTTTTTTGTAACTTTCTCGACGGGAAGCCATTAATGCACTTCTTCAATCCGAAGTCTTCTTCCTAAACCTGTTGCTGCGAGAAAAACGCCTGCACCGCTATGGTACCCAGATGTTGAAAAGGGGAAATTAACGATTGATGAATGGTTGTTGTTTCATTACGGTTTATCATATCAATATCAATTAGTTAACCTTTACACAGGGCAACATATTAGATGGCTGTTGCACCAGTGGCTACAGGTAAAATACGATTGAATTTAACTTACCATTTAAATGGGTGCGTCTGCAACAATGACAAGGGCGTGTTTAATAAAGAAAGTTCTCGAAAGCCAGTTTACCGTCATTTAAGCCTTTGTTAACAGCCAGTTGTTCATCAAAACACAGAAAAAACCTTAGCAGTTATAGCCATTTGATATCACCGGCACGCTTGGAGCAGTGAAAGTGTTTAAATAAATGTAAACGTTTTCATATAAACACCTTCGGCGTTTGAGCAAAACAGCACAACACTTAGACAACATGAAAATGCGTGAGTTTCAGAACTGTGTATGTGCACTGTCACTCCAACGTTTTACCAGCATTTTTGGGTCATCAGCCACCACAACAAGCCTACTGCAAGGCATCTTACAATGGTGTTTTTCACTTCTTCTTCCCCGTCGTTTGAGCGAGTTTCCACTGCTAGGCCTCACTAGATCTAGGGGTAGGTGTTGAGCAGACATTCGATTGTCTCTTCGTCCAGGACAGTAAGTTGTGCAGTCCATGAGGAGGTTAATGGATTGGACATTGGAGGACAACATGGTCGACGGTTTGTTCTTCTGCGCCACACTCACAGGCCGCAGAAGGGGCCATACTCCATTTGTGCAAGCAGGAGCGGAAATGTCCGACACCGGTGCGGAGGCGGTTAAGCCGAACTCACGCTGTTCTTGGGATGGTCATTCCAGGACAGTGGGTGCCAGTGTTGAGGATGAAAGTACGAAGTCTCGTAGGGTTGACCAACCTCTCTGACTTCCATCGGTGATCCGCCCAGTGCGCCGCCCGTATGTTGCTGTTGTCAGATGAACTGATGAGTTGTTGTGCGGCGGCGGGTTCAAATGGGTGTCTCGATTTTAGGCGCCATGCATTCGTACTCGGTGGACAGGTGAGCGCTGAGTGTGGCAGGTGTCCAGGCTGCTTGGTACGACGTGCTGGAGACAATGTGGCTCCATTGCGACGAAGTTCAGCCGGTTGGTTGCCCGTGAGGATGGCAAGATTGTCCGCTGGTGTAAGATGCAAGCATCCAGTCACAATTCGCACGGCGTCGTTGATGGCAGGGTCAGTGAGGCGGGTATGAACACTGCGGCACCAGACCGGAGCGCAGTACTCTGCGGTTGAATGGACCATGGCTAAGGTGGCTATTCGCAGCGTTGTTGCTCCAGCCCCCCAGTCAGAAACAGCAAGCCGCTTCAAGAGTGCGACGCGTGATGCCAACTTTTGCGAAGTGACTCGAGGTGTCGGAGATACGTGAGCGACCTTTCCAACGTTGCTCCGAGGTATTTGCGTTCGGAGCGGAAGGGCAGGATTTCGTTGTTGTGGTTGACTTTTAGCTCACGTTCAGCTTCCTTGTTGTTGAGATGGAAGACTGCCGACACCTTTTTTGTAGTGATGAGGTTTAGCTTACAGATCTGGAGATATTCATTTACGGTTGCCATGTCCCTACTCAGCACCCCTTCCACTACCTGCCAGTCTCCATTAGCATGTTTTTTTGCTAATAGCCAAAGAAGATTCTTCTTTGTGCTACTGCGTTGTTGGCCATTTTTGCAGGGGAAAAATATTGCAAGGTCTGAACAATGCAGATAGACAAAATATTCATGGTTTGATCCAAGCATTTTTTCTTTAACAGAGGTGTCAGAAAAGCAAGGTGTTCTGGTAGACTAGGCAATTTTCTGCTGTGACTAACAGAAAAATATTTGTGTCTATCTACCTTAACAGCATACAACCAGTCTCAATCTAGCCGCTGATCTTTATTTAATCTCTGAAAAATGAGATTGTGTGAAGAGGTCATGTCGGTCGATGCTTTACAAATTTCACTGCAAATTACACTTGTGTAATTTGATACTGACTTAGGTTTTTCTATTACAACGGAGGAGAAACACAAAAAATTTGCGTTTATGCGTTACGCCCATCAAGATTCTTTGCCCATAAACCTCATCGCTTAGTCCGATATTAGTTTGCCCACACCCAGGGGCGTAACGAGGTTGGATGGCGCCCGGGGCAAGAAGCAGGTTTGGTGCCCCCATGTTCGAAACTGAGGTCTTTTGGAAGCAAATGTACTGTGTTGACGAAAGTGCTTGTGACATCGTTGGGACTTTTCGGCGTCCCGCGCAGCCATTCGGCGCCCCCCACAGTGATTTGGCGTCTCCATAGTTACTTGGCGCCCGGGGAATTGCGTCCCCGTTGATCCCCATCGTTGCGCCCCTGGCCACATCATTACTTGTTTTGCCTATAATTACCACTGCTTTGCTCAGCACTGTTTTGTGATTTAACACACGTGGCATTTGCAGCTGAAATATTATCGCCAATTTGTTGCGATGAAATGGGTGGCTCGATACCATTCAAAAAAATAAGGTTCACAAAGCAGAAGACACATGCTAGTGTAAACAGCTATTGAATTTACACGTCAAATGCAATCATACCGCCACATGAAACACTAAATGAACGCCCGCAAAGGTATTAGGTTCTTCAGATTACTACTATTTCCAGCGCTGTAGATTGTCTTCGACGACATTGTGGTTAACTCTCTTCCTGCAAATGCTGCAAAACTTGCCCAAAGTTCCCTATGGTTGGTTTGCAATAGCTTGCAGGAACGTGTCACCAGGCTTTGTTTGCCCAGTGAATCAAACAGAAAAAAATGAATCAAATTTTATGTAATATAAACATACATGTAATATAAACCGTTGCTTTGAAAAGCTTGTGAACTGCAGCAGAAGCAAGTTGAAGAAACCGAAATTGCGTTTATGCGTTTCCGACTGTTTGCTCAAAACTGTTTCGAATTTTCAACGAATGACTAAAAAACGTCATCACTAGCTCGGATTGCCAAATTACGCCAAATTTGAGAAGATTAGAAATCATTCAGCACTAAAGCCTCGACTTAACTAAAAAATGAAGATTTACACTACCACACCAGTCATCAAATAATAGCACTATTCAGAAATGGAGGGGGCGACTCAAACCGACTCAAATGCTCCGGGATGTATTTATTTATCTATCTGTGGGTTCATTCTAACAGTGCTTGATCCGAGCGGTTGAAAGTAGTCTACTGAGATCAACAGCTGAACAAGAAGAAGACATCAAGAAAACAAAGCATTGTCGAGCTGGATGATCATTAATTAAACTTTTTATTTGCTTCACTTGGTTCGTTCTACCTCTTAGGTTTACAGAAAAATAAACCTCGAATTGAACAGAATAATCGTATAAGGTGGGGCTGAGGTTGCATCGCCACACCTTTTTACAAGTTTGCGAAAAATCGGGTAAAAGTTGGCAAAAATTGGGAAAAATTTTTGAAGAATCAAAAAGGTTATCTTATAAATGTGGAAGATTAACATATATGTGACAATTTTCATAACAAAGAATCCAGTGATGATATTTTTGGGATTCAGTATTTTGCTGCTGGCGACTGAACAAATGTTCTAACTGATCTTACGTATATCCTTGAAAAGGTGGTATGATAGTTGTGTGCATGTTTTTTTTTAAGTTTGATCTTGGTGACCGCTAAGACATTTTAAGAGACCGCAACTATTTTATCTATATACCGAGATGGTCGTGAAGCGAGGTTCTGTTGTATTCTGAGCGACCGTTGGAAAAATTTGGGAGACCGTTTTGGTCTCCTTAAACACTGGTTGTGTGTTCCCTCAAGGCTTGAACCTTACCCTCGTTTATCGTGTTGGACGACAAATTTTTTGTTCTTTGCTCATTGGCAGTAATTTAGCACTTCTTTATTTTTTCGAGAAATATCCGAAATTTCGGGCAAAAATGTTTCGCATCTCCAAACATTTTGTTCCCCTACGACAATGCTGAACAGACGCAAAATTTTCTGGAAACCAGGGACGTCGGAACATCGCTAGGGCCAGGGGGGCAGTAAAATCTTGAGGGCAACGGAAACTTATGAAAAACCAAACCAAATCGTTACCAATTATGCCTGCGACTGTTCAACAACAATGTTGACCTCAAAATTAATAAAAGAAGCTATAGAAAAATTGTTTCAATTCCATCTTTATAAACTTTAAAATTACATATGATCCTGTTATGAAAAATCATCATCGCCACGTTGTCCCTCTTTCGAAAGGTCGTGGGGAAGGCCACCGCTCTCCGGCGTTCCTGCTTACCGCAATCAGCAGTCACTGTCTCGCTGCATTACCTCCTGCCAAAATGTCTGCGTCAGTGTTGTTACTGCCACCACAGCGTTTTTGCAAAAATCACTAGATTCACAAAAAAATTCACTACATCTGAAAAAAATCACTAGACTCAAAATTTTTGCAGTTAACACTTGAAGTTAACTCTTGAAGTTAACAGTTTTGCTTGAAATCATATAATTGTGTATTTCATCGCCTAAAAGCTTCAAGACCATTTGCAAGTTTGTTAAAACAGATCGTGCTGAAGCGTGGAAAATCTTAGCTCGGAAACCGTCAGGTTTTTTCAAGAGCTTAAAGCGACAATATTAACCAAGTATTTTAGGTCAAATAACCTAACATTATAATCAGTATATTTTTGCTGTACTGATCCTGCAAAGAAATGAAGATAAGGTCGTACCCAGCATTGCAGCAATTAACAGCACAGGAGTGAAACCAATAAGAAACTGAGATTAGAAAATTTGTTTTTCTCTGTAGGTGAAAACCTTCACACAACGAACCATGTAATCAACTGCTTTTTTAAAAAAACTGGCTGAAAAGTAAGAAGCAAGACATCCGAACTTCCAACATATGCCTTGCAAAAAGTCGCTAGGTTACAGTAAAAAATCACTAGATCAGCCCAAAAATCATTAGATCTGGTGAAAAATTATTGGGCGTGGTACCAGTAGTCTGCGTTCAACAGTCTAATGCGGCAAAACACCTAATATTGTAACTTGAAGCGAATGTTAGAAGATTTGTTTTCATGTTATTGTTACAAAATACAGACCAACAGTAAAACAATCCGCTGAAAAGTTTGGCAACTTGCCAGATGAAAATTTCAATAAAAAAACAAACAGTGCTAAAAAGAGGCCAGAAAAAGAACAAATGCAATTTATAGGCCAACCAACTTGAAGCGAAGCTAGATTTCTGAAATTTGGCCTAAGAAAGGCCAATCTGGCAACTCTGACCTGCCCCTGCACGTAAAGGAGCAGACATGAGTGAACTGCAAGCTCACTACTGCATGATACCAGAACAGTAAACCTGGCTCTTGTGCTGTGTGAGTGTCATACCGACTGATAAACCTTCATTGGAAGAAATAAATCAATTAACCGGAATTGAGCTGCTAATTTCAAATTTTCTAGAAAATTCTGGTTTAGCCCTAAATGCCTGTTTTGTCTTCTTCTGCGGACGCCCATGGTCACCATCAAAACATGAAGCGTTCTTTACTCACAAACCCAAGTTTGAACAAACAAGTTTAAGAGGTCTCGGTCAGGGTTTTCCAGAAAATTTGGGTCAGGTTTTCTAAAAAATTTGGTTCTTAGTCGCAATTTCCAGGGAGGGGCAAATGCCCATGGTTTTGACCCACCAGGAGTTCAATACTGTTTGCTTCAGTTCAGTGTAAAAGCGCACCCTTAATAACCATTCTTATCGGATTTACATGTTCAGCAACAATGTTGACCTCAAAAATAATAACAGAAATTATAGAAAACCATTTTGAATTTCATGCGGGCGCTAATAGCTGCAATAAATTTGTTTTAAGTCGATCTTGATAAATCATGAAATTACTTATTATACTGTTATGTAAGGGCGCCTGTGCCCACGTTGCCCCCCCCTTTCAGAGGGCAGGGGGGCACTGTCCAGTAATGCACCCCCGTTCCGGCGTCCCTGCTGGATACACACTGTTTGTAAAGATTTTAATTTTATTTATAAGTAAGAAAGTACGTTTGATACAATGTTTAATTGTGGCAAGCGACAAAATACGAAAAAAATATGTTTACAAGTATAAGCTCACGTTTTTCAGATCGTATAGCGTTTGATAAAATACAAAATTTCATTATTTCAAAGCAATGAAAAAGAAAGTTGAAATTAGTCATGAAAAGATCACTAGTCGTCAATTACCATGAGTTCATCTGCAAATTTTATGACTCATCATTCATGCAGAGTGCAAAACACGACGGAATCTGCAGAACACACGTGGTTGTGTGTGTAACAAGTGTGTTGAAGACTCTCACACATTTCAGATTCCTTTCTTCGGCTGTAGTTTCTGAGTACCTTATTACCACTAAACTTGCTGACGTCAGCATTTCAAAGTTATATTTTGCCACACAATGGTGCCTGTCTTGATGTCTAAAATCGAGGATGAGTTATTTTTCTGTTTCATCCAATAATTTTATGAAACCGAAGATGAGTTATTTTCTGTTTCATCCAAAACATACAAAGCCCTCAAGTTGAATAAACCTATAATTTTAATGATTTTTTGCTAGTGCACGCGTGCTTTAAACAATAGCATTGTGAAACTAACACGAAATATGAGCAGATAGCGATAAGTTCCATGAAGACGGTTAAGCGCACGGGAAACACAGATCGCAGCTCTTTTTGCAGAGGTAGTTGACATCAGCTTTAAATGGAGAGGAATAGTGGCAATGTCCGCTGTCCGCCCATTGCTGGCATTCTGGATGCTTGTCTTCACAGTCTGCAGGCGAAACAAATGAAGTCAGTGTTAGCGGTTTAGCAAAATAATCGCAAACTTACTCGAAGATTTTCTTATCATGGGAGTTTAGCAGCTGAAATTTTGCAAATCTATTGNTGCAGTTAAGCTGGAGCAAATTAAGAGACAGCTGACGTCCATCTACGAAACTTCCTAATCTGAAATTTTACAAAAANTATTTCTACAAGTTGGAAACACATGCAATATAATCATGCTTTCTGTGTGAATGACATGTTTCGAGGTGACAAGAGAAGCATGAACACACCTAAGGCGTTCAGCAATTTTGCAAAGTAAAAAACAGTTGTTCAAGTAATCAAATCAAATCAGATGCATTCTTTACCCACTTTGAGGTTTAGTGCTTAATTTTAATCTGGGTTGAAGTGCTAACAAAAAAGATGTGGGAACGCATCCAAAAAATAGACATTTTGAAACAGCTCCCCACTCATTTTAAAGCAAAACGTGAACCGTTTCCACGCCTTCCCGCCCCACTACACCCCTGATTTTAATCCATTTGCCAAATACTTCGTTTTGACATTTTCGACATAAATGAAAGTTGAAAAAACATAAGTTTTTTGCTTCATGACCAAAATGAAAGAATTAAAAAACCTTGCCATGCACACAGCATTCTCCTGTGCGAATCATTGATTTTTCTTTGCCAAATGACCATTAAAAATTCCTTCACTGCCTATATTTAAACTACACAGTCCTTGACCAGTTTAAATGTCTCAAATGGAAAATGTGATAGAAAAAAACAAAGCGTTTTCTCATCAATTTAAATTAAAAAAGATTTTAGTGTTCTAGCTTCGGCGCTTTGTTACTCGATTAAATCTATTTTGTTCCATAAACAAATGTGGTTGATGAAAAGATGTTATTCATGGTGGATGATGCCAACTGAATTAGACCAAATGGAATTACCCAAGTGCTATTTGTTATCAGTAGTATCTTTTTTGGCGTTTGTAGATTCTAAACAGTAACGTAACTAGAGGTTTGATCCAGGGGGACAAAACTTAGCTGAAGGGGGCTCACTGGCTACCGCAGGGGGGCCACTAGTCAACACTCAAAAAGTTTAGAAATGATAGTGAATCCGGATGTGGATGTCTATAGCTTACGAGCTAAAAAAACACAACAATACTCCGAAAAACGCAAAACACAACAACCTATTGAAAACCATATGAATACTAAATATCAAAATGTAAGCTAAGGGGGGCCCGGTTTTTACATTTAGCTTGCTAGGAAGAGGATCACCCCCTACCCCCGTCATTTTACGCCACTGGTTGAACACCCAACAAGACTAAACACAAAAAGACACCGTGAAGTACCAGGGCGATAATAGGTTAAAGTATTTTTCTATTTTTCTGAAACGCATCAAGAAAATCGGTAGCAACACATGATGACCTGTATTGGCAGTGATTACGCGAAGCATCAGTGTCATCACTTCACTGAGTGGGTATAGCTTCCAAAAGCTTAACATACGTCATAGGGATCCATCTGTCTGGATATTGCGGCTGCTGCAAGTATTTGAAATCAGTACACTACTCTACCAAGCAAATCCTTTGCCAGTGCATGTTTGTTAAGGGGGCTTTTGGGTTTGGACGGGACGGGCTTGATAGTCGTAACAAAGTTAATAAAATTTTTAAACCTTATAGCAACCATCAACCTTACTATCTTTTCAATTGAAAGGTTTGAACATGTATTTCATGTGGCTTATAGCTCCCATCCAATACCCATTACCACTTGGCGGTGCAAAATTTCGGGTTTTTTCTCGCGCGGCTGTGTTAAGGCATTTTTTCTATGCTGTACATGGGCGTCGGAAGGATTTTTTCTAGTGGGGGGCAGCAGGGGATTTTTCCAAAATTTTTCCAGGGGGGGACCAAAAGTGGTGAAATATTTTTTCCCACTCGAAACTAAGAAAACAACCTTTTTTTGCTGAACTTTTCAAAATCCAGGGGGGCCATGGCCCCCACTTGCCCCCCTTCCGACGCCCATGATGCTGTACATACCTGCTGAGCACTCGCTTGGTGGATCAGGAGGAAAAACGCATGGTGTGCACAAACCGCATGTCTTTCTGCAAAGTCCTTGGACGTAGTGGCACTTATTTTTAAACTTCAAGATCATGCAAGCAAACGGTGACCGATCGACGCATGTGCCTGCAAGCACAAAAAATTAATTTTAGCAACGTTTCACGTTCACGTGCATGGTCTTTTAGTAAAATCACAAATAATAAAATTTTTTGCTAAGCATGTAAAAATCAACGGATCAATGAAAACCTTCTGCGGTGGATTCGCCAATACTTAATTTTTAACAAACGTCTTCAAAACAATGCAAAAGTATTACAAATGTCTCAAAGTAGGCAAAAAGTTTTGCTGATAGTTTCAGATTATTTAGAGAACTTACACATGTAGTTTCAATTCTAGCTCATATAAAAGCTATCTTTTCTCCTCTGAGCTTACCATACTAGATAGGTCGTAAACATACTCTTTCAAACTTTTTATATGCATCTCAGCGAATAACTTTGTTCTTCAGTAAACTATTTCCTTGAGGTCTCAAGGTTAAAAGCTGAAACAGCACCCATGACTTCGATATCACAAAAGAAGCTTTCGACAATTTATATGCTCAAAAAAGGTTCAAATAAAATTGCCAACTGGCTAATGACGTTTCAAAGGGAATAATTGACTGACACGTGTTAGTCAGAGTAAGGATTTGATTTTAGAGTTCTTTCCAGTTTTCGTTAATGTGCGCGCGAAACCTATAGGTCACTAACTAAATTCAAGCCCTGACCCTAATGACCAAGTGTAGGAAAGTTTGCGGAAGCACATTGGTTGCATTGAACCATGAAAAAAAATATTTATGCAACGATTTGCATCAGTAACAGATATTTAGAAAACTGAAAGATAGTACTCATTTTTTCAACGAAATCAACGCTCGAAAGATACTTGTTATTGACTTTTGCTAAACTTATGCATTATCATTCTAGCAGGCAATTCCTGTCGGGTACTGTTTCACGTAAAAATGTTTAATCATATTCCATCCCATGCAGCCGTCACTAACAAATTCAAATCTGGACATGTCACACAGAGCAACGATTCGCCAATATCATTTGCAAAACACGACTGTTATATTTAATGCAGCCTCGTAAAGCAGTGATCTCAAACAATTTTGTAACCGAGGACGGGTCAACGTTTCACAATTTTAGTTCTCTATGATGGTTGTTATTTTTCAACAGCTGAAATGAAGTTCCCAATTTGAATTACTCTGCTGTGCAAGCAACAGTGCTTCCATGGGAACAATCGAACAATCACATGTCCAGAAAGAGAGTGGTGCCACCAACCGTGTACATTTTCTAATTTCGTGGCCCGGTACCAACTGATCCGCAGCTCAGGGTTGGGGCCAACCGGCACAAAGTGTTTTTAACACCTTTCAAACGCTGAAAATCTCTAGCACAAGTCAAAAGTTTTGCCAACCAGGAATGGGGAGCGTTTTGGCGAAACATTTCGAGCGATTGCGCCACCCAACGAACACCCAGTCTCTCTCAAGCATCCTTACCGACTTCACACGAGAAGGGGCTCGGACACGGCGTACATATGCCGCATTTTGCCGGGCAGTAAGCCATGTCAAAACTTTTTCCGCTGCAGTCAATATCCGTCAAGGCACACCAGGCTGGAACAAAATCGACGCACGATGGGCCTGCACAAAAAATCGGTGAGACAAAATTTCAACAGGTGAAAGTGTACTGCATATGCACAAAAAGAAAAACAGAAAAACATTCAGAAAGCCAAACACGTCTCCCATGCAGTCAAAATATCTTGTAATTTGCTTTAAACTTGAACGCATAGCACGTGACGTCAACACACTCATTGCAATAATGCATGTACTGTCAATGCTGGGGAACCGCTACACACTGCAACTGCTTCCCAAAACTAGATTGCTTTTGTTGGAAAACCGAAGTATTTAAAACAACGCCCGCGCCGGCCACTATGATGGCCAGTACATTTTTGACCAAAACTCGCCCGCCGCTAGAGTTAGAGAGCTGTTCAAACCATCTACGGATTCGGGAAGGCTTGTAGTTTCGATTGCAAAAAATTAATATTTGGGTTTGGGGTTCTCTGTGGGTGACGTCATAAGTGGATAAGTGGGGGTGTATTTGCGTTTTTTGGCTGAGGTTACCTGTCCCTAGGCGCCAACCCAACGAGCCATTTTTTGGCTCAAGTTTTTTGTGGAATCTAGACTATCAGCCTTTAGAGCCCTTGACTGGCTATCTAGCATATCTGGATCTAAAATTGTGGCTCAAAAAACAAAAATTGGGAAAAATTCAACTCCCTGAAAAGGCAATCATGGCTATTTTTGACCCATGGCCATACCTCGCCAGCTGATTGAGCTAGAGAGCTGCTCAAACCCTCTGAAGGAGAAGTCTTTTAGTTAGCAATGAAAAATAATATTTTAGTTTTGGATGTCGGGTTTTTTGTTGATGTTGACATGATGGGAGTATGTTTATGCACATTTTTTTAGATTCCGATGACATCATCAGGCAGTGGAGGCCAACGCCAAGGGCCATTATTTTGACTCAAGTTTTTATTGGAAACTAAGCTATAATATAGGTCTTTAGAGGGTTTGGTTGACATTTAACATTTCTGTTTCCAAAATTATGGCCAAAATACCGAAAATTAATTAGGTAAATCCCCTCTAATACACTAAGGAATTCCTTAAATATTTGGATTTTTTGGCATATCTTTTGAACCAGAAACGCTAGAAAGTCGATCAAGGGCTCTAAAGACTCGTATTATAGCGTACATGGCAATACAACTTTGAGCCACTAAATCAGCTCATTGGATCGGCCGATGACATCATAAAAAGAACCGCAAAACCTACCCCAATCATGACGTCATCGAAGAAAAACTCCAAACCCAAAACTTAAAATCCTTTTTATTCTAAACTACAAGACTTTCCGAGTCTTTAGAGGGCTTGAACAGCTCTCTAGCTCAATCGCCTGGCGAGTTATGGCTGGCCAAAATTTGTCCTGAGAGGGCAAATCATACCTTTCGAGGAACTTTTTTTGTCGAAAATTGGGTTTTTGAACCATAATGTTGGCTCCAGATTTTCTAAAAAGTCCATCAAGGACTCTAAAGACGCGGATTTTAGCCTAGTTTTTAAAAAAACATGAGCCAAAAAATGGCTCGTTGGGTTGGCGCCCAGGGCCAGGTAAAATCGGCCAAAAATGCGAAAACTACCCCACTTGTGACGTCACCCACAGAGAATCCAAAACTCAAAACTGTAAATTTGTTTTTAATCGAAACTACAAGCCTTCCCTAATCCATAGAGGTTTTGAACAGATCTCTAGCTCTAGCGGCAGATGAGTTATGGCAAAAAATGTACCGGTCATCATAGTGGCCGGCACGAGCTTTAAACGGTATTTTGAAACGCCATTTGGTTGCCATTAGCAATGGCATTCGTATGTAAAACAGAAACGAGATGTATGTTAGTAAACAGAAAGTTCTCCGGGTGAGAACTATTTTAATGGGAAAACTCTGAATACTCACTGCAAGCAGTAGCGGATTTTGTTAGAAAGCCAAGAACAAACAAAACGGAAAAATAGACTGAAAGACGTGAAACACGCTGGGCAGGTTCCATTTTGTTGTATGCTGAATGCAGTAGGAATAAGCAAAGCATAAGAACAACCTTTAAACTGTTACTTGAAAACAAATTGCTAGGTAAGTGTTAAAATTTAGCACAATGAAAAATAAAGCATACGGTATATGGTAAGCAAATCTGACAGAAGCTATTTTGCATGGTAGCCATGCATAAAAAGATGGCAGAAAAACGAAAATGTTCAGCAAGAATCGTTTGGCTTAGGCTACATTTATTTTAGCACAGACAAATTGTTGATGCCATTCAGTAAGAGCTTCGAAAGCTGTGAAGTAGCATTTGTCTTTCCAAGATATTTTTAACTCATGTTTAAAAACCACTCTTCAGAAGCGGGACATAATTGCGTAATACAGTGGCTGGTTTCATTTACCGTTAAAATAGCGCAATTCTACATTAAACAAGCTTGTTATCTGCTGGTTGTTGTTGTCTTTTGCAGGCCATGCAACTGTTTGAACAAAACATTTTTTGTAATCGCTGAATTTGTCAAACCTTTTTTGATAAAAACCAACTCCTTCAAGAAAAATTCTTCAAAGCGACAAACAGAAGTTTTTTTTAGCAATAACCGAGCAACTTTCCTGACCACCTGTTTTTGCAAAAATCCTACATGTTCCTTCCTAAACTTGTACATGGCTTTCAGACAAGTTTCATTTGCTGTGTTATTCATCCTCGGAGCACCATGTTTTTCATGATGCTTAGACATCTTCGTTATTTTAGAGTTTAGACAGTAAAGTGTTGTAACGCTACCTTTAATTGAAGTAAGATGCCTTATTAATCCTACCTACAGACTGCATGTATCTGGAGAAGAGTTATTTCCCGATTTTCCCGAAGCGTAGTGTATACTGTTATATTTTTCTTTTTGATTTTTAAAATGCCATTTTTTCTTCGCTGAGCATATTTGGCAACGTATCTTTGCTTATGAAGCCATGAAGCCAGACCAGCCGTCAGCAACCAGAGGTCGCTATACCGGCAGATCTGTTAGTCCTGCCAGATAAAACTGTACTGCGCCTTTTCGTAAATATGCAAGCGATTTTAACACTCACAGCCAGGTTTTTTTTAAGGTTTGGTTTAGGGGAACACCAAAAAATTTTATGAGGCCGCATTTTTTAGCAAAACGTTTAAAGTAATTCCTAAACGTATTACAGTATTGGCGGTCACAGTGCACAATTAGTACTGTACTAATGTATTTACAAAAATGACAACAAATTTTTTTCAATTTCAACTTCATTAAACAGCTCTTGTTCATCAGTAACAGCATCGGTTTCTTACTCGTCATCTGCAGATACTACGGCGTTTAGTGCTCACTCTGTCACTCTCTGTTTATACTTTGCTTTTATCCATTTCAATCACAAATCCCATGAGCAATCATAAGCGCTACCATTGCAGATCTAGACCCAGTCTCGTCGCCACGGGGGGCTTAGCCCCCCAAAAGCTCCAAGGACCCCGAATTGAAATAGGAAACGCTGTAAATCAGTGGAGTTTTTGTCAATTTTTAAAATGTCCAGCCTCCCTGCACAAACGTAAAGCCCATCTATTGACGACTTTCTGGCAACAGTTCTGTCTGGACCGTTCATTAAAACGTTTATCATCGCATTCAGAGTTACATCAAGCAGCCGGTTTCGCAGCTTGGTTTTAACACGGCACAGAGTTGAAAATCCTCGCTCTGGCCAGGCTGTGGCAAGTGGAATGAACAGCACAATGCAGCCAAATCGGCTGTCTCGTCGACCACACTAGGCTCTGCTTGACATCGGACACATTGCGGTCACTCAAATGTTCCGAGATGAGCAAAATAAACTCGGTTACTGCCACAGAAGTGGCATGGCGGAGTTGGCGAAGCCGATCAATATGGTCAGTGCGGTCCAACAAGGTTTGCAAGAAAGTTATTTTTCGATTCGCTATCTCTTTCAAAAACCAGCAAATCAGATGTGCGCGCTCAGCTACCGTCTAACTTGATCTGAAGTGCGATCCTGATGAATAGCATGAAAGACAGTAGTGAAATGCATTGAGTTATTTCCATGCCATTGGCTTTCTGTTGTTGATCAGAGCTGAGATGATTATCCAGGCGATTTGGGCGTGGAGGCCTGGTAGGCTCGTAGTGTAAATATTACCATTCCTTCGTCGGCCGGTGGCAACTGCTGGATGCTTAGAGCAGCTTGGTCCAACTACTTTTGAGCTTTGGGCCATTTTACAAAAACGTGACAACTTGAGGGCCACTTCCAATAAAGTGATCTAAAAACAACATGTTCTCAACATTTAAAACTAGAAAGGGAAGATAAGTGAGTGCGCCATTGAAATTGCTACACAATAGCAAATAGCAATTTCTTACAAATCTCTATTAGCGGGATGCTTGTGGTCGAGACTTCTCTGACATATCAATCCTTTATTAATACCAGTGTTAGTGGTAGCAGTCGGAGACTATCGTCCAGTGTTCTGTGTGCCATTCTATTTTAGATTTTACTTGCTTGATAGCATAAAAAATGTGTTCTCACGCGCATGTGTGCTTCCAAAAATCGAGTGCATTTTTAGCGCGAAATCTTGCAGTTTGGGAAATCTATCTTTGATGACTAATTTCCAGAAGCTTTCTACAGTTTTCAGGAAAGGGCAATTAATTTGGCTGGGGGGCACTTTGAGAAGGCCGCGTTTAGCGGATAGATAGACGGATTTATTTGGCGGTACTGAGATTATTGCGCCAGGTGTACTATTCAAGACAACGAANGCTGAAGCACCTAAAAAACACAGAGGTTATCCATACAGGTACCCCAGCGGAGGGATAGGGAGGACCGTACCTTCTAATTTGACCCTAAAATAAACAACAGAATCGAAAGAACCTTTGCAGTAACTCCTGCTGGTGTTTGCACTTTCTGGCTGGCTTACACCAAGAAATTTTTGTTTGGGCTTACTACAAAATACTGCTTTATTCTTGAATGGCTAGCTTGACGTTTTTCCTGTGACATTATCTTCTGAAAATACCCACACAAGAAAGTAAATGTATAAAATCTGGAAAAGGCTTGGCTTGCTAAAAACGTTTGACAGTGACACCGTGGAAAAGACTTGCCAAAAACGCCGGACTCAGTGTTATTCAGAGCGTTAATTGGTACAGAACATAATTGTTATCTCATAAATGCTCTCAAACTATTAATTGTTACATGGCATGGGCTTTCAAAGATGATTATGATGAACAAGCGAGGCTACTGTCTGTGCTGCACTTATTTCTTGTGAGGCGAATCTGTTTTGGACATTAATTGAAGCAACAATTCAATTCAGCTAAAACTTTTCGTGGTTGTCCAGATTTAATGTGAAAGTAATAATTTTATGGGTCCGCACAGGAAATTTATGGGTCCGTTTTGGACCCATAAAATGCCTTAAAAAAACTGCTCACAGCGACGTAGCGATATTCACACAACCCTTTTTTCATCTTGCAGCAATAAAACTGCATCTGGAGGCACTACAGTGAACATCTGGCGAAGGTAGACAGGATTTGCTTTCACCTTCCTTTGAAAACAGCTGAGGGTCTCAGTGATAACTCAACGGCCCAGCAGGTAGGAAACGACTGCCAAGAGGTCTCTTGACAACCATTCAACCGGATACCGTGCATTAACAGCAAAAAAGAACACTACTCGCTGTATCGATTTCGAGCTGTTTGCCGTGTGATGGCGCGTTCAAGGTTTTTTAACTGTTTCGCTGTCATGTCACAGAGAAAAAAGTTTTTGAATAAACGGATGCACCCTATCTGGCGTGACCAAACAACACTTTCAATTGCTCGCGTTGTGCCCAATGGCAAAACCTGCTCCCGCAAAGTTCTGTTTTAGAAGGCTGGCTTGATAAGTCAGTGTTTCTTCTATCTGTCGACGAGTATACATTGCATGAAGTGCCCTGTCTTTCAAAAAACGCATACCGGGTCGTGAAAGGTTTTAACCACCCCAACGCTATTTTCGGGCACATTTTATAGCGAACGTTTATGACGTCATAACGCACCTTGCACCCGCTTTGCGATTTTGACCTCAGCAGAAACAAGTTACCAGCGGTTAAACAGAATTCCGCGCAAATGGGATAATTGACAATAAAGCAAAGCTTACTCTTATTGTAGCAGTCGCAAAACTGCCTGGCTGCAAATTGACCAATTTCTGAGCTTGTCGGCGAACCAAGAGGTCACTTTCGGTTCATTACGAGCTACTGAGTCCACCCCACCCTTCGCATTGCAATCAAAAGTCCACTTTTGGCAAAAGCAACATAGCCGTCTTCGAAAAAGGCTACGCCTCAGTAATTAAAGGGCCAACTCGAAGAATTTCACCAAAAATGCTTTTTTCAAAACCAATGTCTATTAAATCGCAGTCAGAGCAGAGCCGGAGCAAGACGCTCCAGCGCACTAGGCAAGATCCATTTTGAGCGCCCCCTCGTACAGCATCTAAAAGGAAGTATTCGCTTTATGCTAACGTCATCCTCGTCAATCAACATTTTTGCACAATTGTGTACCTTCTTCGTCATTTGAGCGACTTCTTTTAGTCCACTGCTTGGCAGCACTAGATCTCGGGACAAGTGCTGAGCAGCCATTCAATTATCTCATCATCCAAAACCGTTGCTTACCGAAAGTAGCCAGCCAAGGACAGATTTAACTGATGCGAGGCCAGTAGCCTACGCAGAAAATTTTCATGGTGGGGGTTTCATTCAGTGGCAGATGGTGGTCATATCTATTTGGTGTGCTGCTTCTGACATCACAATTTGACGCCATAGTCATGTTTCCAAACCAATGTTTTGGCGAAGTTTGTTGATATAATATGCATATTTTTCTACACCCTTATTTTATGTGTCATTGCACTGAATATAAACTATTATCGCTCCAAGTTAGGCTATCGGAGGAAAATACACTCAACACTAGGACACAGCAGTTCATGACTGCAAAAAAACAGGCTGCGCCTAAAACAGGGGAGTAAAACACACTCATCAATGCGTCAGAGCAATTTACAACTGCAAAATGAGGCTGCGCTGATGTCTTGTCGAATACGTGCAGTCAAGCATAAACAAGTGCGCCTGGACTGCACTAGCGTAGCCAGGCCAAAAATTTTGGGGGACAAAAAAATTTGGGGGGGTCAAAATGTTTAATTTTAGGCGAATAACACTATTTTGTTTGGGATACTGTCTCTCGAGGCACAAAATGACTAAAAAATTTGGGGGGGAACGTTCTAAAAATTTGGGGGTGGCACGAGCTCAAAAAGCAAATACCACTAAATAAATGTGCATGCAAATTTCAAGGAACATTGTAAATGGGCTAAAAAGTAATAATTAGGTTTTTTTGTGGGAGTCTGGGCTATCGTCTGCATCCAGAAACCATCTCAACCTTTCGTCCACTACGCACGTTCAAGATTGTGTTCCGCGATAGTTCACTTTGTCCGTAACAATTGTCTTTATTTTGTCTGCTGAGGCTGATCAGCGCAAGCGCTGACCGCACTGGCTACAGCATGATACAACCGTTGCACGAGCTCAAAACAGCAGTTTTTAACATAGAAGCATTCAAGCATTTGATAGTGTCTCAGCAGGGAAAAAAGGAAAACTACACGTTTGCTGGACTTCTATACATAACAAAAACTTGAAAGTTTTCTTGCGTACTTTATGCACATTCTCAATTCTTGCGTAGTTTAGCAAGATTCGATCTTGCAAATCTGGGTGTGCGTGAGGCAGTCCAGCCGCACACTTTCCGTGCTCCACTGCTCGTATTCGACAAGACGTTAGCGTAGCCTCATTTTGCACTAGTAAATCGCTCTGACGCAGTGATGAGTGTGTTTTACTTCCCTGTTTTAACGCGCAGCCTGATATTTTTGCAGTTTATGAACTGCTGTGTCGTAGCGTTGAGTTTATTTTCCTCCGATATTCTAACTTGGAGCGCTGATAGTTTGTTCAGTGACACATAAAGTAGGGGGGGTTCGTGTAGAAGAATATGCCTATTATGTTAACAAACTTCGCCAAAACGTTGGTTTGGAAACATGAATACGACGTCAAATTGTAACATCACAAGGAGCGCACATCAAATGCAAATGACCACCATATGCCACTGAATGAAATCCTCCCCCCCATGAAAATTTTATGCGTACGCCACTGCGTACATCTATAGCTTTTCCAACGCTGCATAGTGGTTCAATCAGGGGCATTATTTCCGGCAAGATACTCATCCACTCCAGTGGCGTAACAAGGGAGGGCAAAGGGGGACATCGACCCCCGGCGCAGCACTTTGGGGGGGCCAAATTGAGGTCGGAATGTTACGAACTAATTACGAAATGTCAAATGTCAACGGGTGCTAATAACTACAATTTACAAAATGTCGAATATCATTGCGAAATCTCATCAAGATCACCAAGGTTCGCAAAGCGAGCAATTATGAACCTAAGTGACGTTTCAAGGCGGAGTTTCTGTCTCCAGCAATAA
>JGI24158J21664_10000145_pt1 | contig 49670 bp, 24 predicted proteins | sample Ectturendosymbi3_FD_21664 | JGI IMG/M metagenome (IMG submission 21664) | reverse complement strand
AGTTGCATGATGGAAATGACAAAGAGCTTATAGCAGGAGGGAAGAAGCTCATTGAACTGTATAATGAAGATCTTGAACCATCATTTTTTGAAGAGCTGGTAAACGTTACTGTATACTTTAGGAATTGTAACACTGTGAAGTTATATTCATCTAAGCGAGATACAACGCCAGGTCACACTCTGAGATGCTTGAAATAATTTCAATTCAATCTACGGTTAGCTTTGATTGCCTAATATTTAAGGCTTCATGCATGCTTCCACATTTTCAACTTCAAAATTGCGTGCACGTAAAGCGGAAGTGCTGAATAGGCTTATAATGAAAATCACGCCCAAATAAATGATACAAATGACATATTGCAAACGTTTCGTTAACTCCTGGTATCATAATCAGTGCATTGCAAATAGATTTGCGTGCAATGTTTATGGCTCATTATGGGGGATCCAGAGCGTGAGCATAACTATAATCTTGTTTTTCGCATTAATGCTGAATATTGCATTATTGGATTTGATTTTTATTTCCTTCTACTAGTGGTAAAGTACTTACAGGAATAATCAACTTACACAGAACTGCTTAACTCCAGATACAACAAGCAGTTCAGAGATTTCATTTCCTTTTTTTATTCCGAATACCTTTTCATCAAACTTAATTAAACTATTAAAACGTGCGCATGATTAAGAAGATCATAAGTGTATAAAGGTATGGAGACGAGCCAAAAAACAAGCAATAATGATCAAAAGAATAAATTGGCGCATATTTGATAAGGAACAAAAACTCGTCTAGCGTCAGAACACACCAAGTCCTACGTAGCATCGCAGGAAAGTGCGCAACACTCGAGACCTGCTTCATTGACAGTTACGTTTTGAACTGAAAGCGATTGCTAAATCATTGAAAACTTTAAAACTTGGAACCTTGGAGAATAAATGCCTTGAAGAATTCGACAACGCCGTTTGCTCAATCGGTAAAAATAACCGCCGATCAGAACAATTTCCAATGACTTACTAACACTTGGCAGGGCATTCGCTTGTTGCTCTTGAGTTCCAACCACAGCTAAAGATTTTAAGAACGCTTCCAGTAAGTAGTACAAGGTTGCTGTCACGAGCTAGGTGAAGTTCACAGTGCAAACGCACCTTTATTTCACACTGCGCAGAATTAAGCAACTTTCGGCAAGCGAAACGTACGTTGCTTGGCAATAATTTTACAAAAATTTCAGCGTGCGAATGATTGCTGGTTCAATGCGTTGCAGGCGTTGAATTGGGCAAAAACGGCACAGTAAAATTCCGCTGCTGAAGCAAAATACTTCAATTCGTATTGCTCACACAAGCGCCTTGCTTCCGTAGTGAGTCTTAGGCAAGTTGCATGCTTTTTTCTATCCATAATATAGCAGATCCACAAAAATACAATTACAACCAGTTGTGGCAGGGGCTGATTTGGTATAGGAGCAGATGCATTTTCATTACGCAGGCTTCAAAGCGAATTTTTAATCGTTATTAAGCTAAGCGATCACGTTTCGTGACAGCACAACAAACTTGTGCTATGTTTGGCCATAGGTCACACGTTCATCCCGGTAACATAAGATAAAATCAATGCAGCCAACCAAACTAGAGAGTAACGTTATCTCGGCACGCGGGTTGAGGATTCCGAAATTTGCATCAGTCAACGCCGCGTTAACAGCAAAGCGTGCGTGCAAACAGCGTTTCATTGTTTCGGCATGCAACGTAATAATCAAGTACAGTGAAGTCAGACGCGCGAAGTTTGCAATCCGGCGCACATTTTTGTTTGTCAGCATTACCAAGTGAGGCAACGCGTTTCGCTGAAAGGGTCAAAAGGGCGCCTTGAAGAGGGGTTGGACAACGCGAATCAATTCCAGCGCAAAACGAAATCCATGGCTTTTCGTTTAACTGAAGCGCGTGACGCTTTGCATCGAAAAGGACCATTTCGAGCTGAGGGCAAGATACGACGCAGAAGGTAGCAGCAGAAGCAGTATCGACAGCCTCACACAGTATTGTCGAAAGCAAACTGTTAAAGATAACTACGTGGCACGCGCACAGTGATGCTGTGGGTAATCTCAGCTGCAAAATAAAGAGACACAGCGCCGGCGTTGTGTCGCAAAGCTATACCAGGGTGGCGCACGAAGCAATTTTTCACTTTCTCACGTTACACACTTGACGCAAACGGTGGCATTGCGGACAAAATGGACTGGGCTTCAATTATGCCCAGTTGATAAAAGAAACCCCCAGGAGCGCATCAGTGTCAGAAAAACTGTGACTTGTCTAAGCATCAGTCTTGGTCGAGAGGATCTGAATTTATAACAACGTAGTTACTGAGTTCCCCAATGCCGACAAATTAAAACTGGAGAGGTCCTAGCGGCAGTGGATGACAGAGAACAAGATATTCCGGAATTGGTTTCGACCTTCGATATGTTCTACGTAATTCGCTTTACAACGTTAGAAACAGTGGCGTCGTGTCTGCGCGGAGCTCATCCTGGGGAACGGGCTCATCATATTTTCGAGCAACAGTTTTTCTCACATTTGTAAAACATTGTTTGATATTTGCTGCTGCCCACGACCGTGGACAGACGAAGTGGGAGGAGCTGTGGGGGACACTTTTTTGATAATTTCAGCGCGCAAAATTCGATGACCTTTTCATTCCCTTCACTTAAAAAGATATAATCGGCTCCTCAATTGCTTCCTAGTACGAAGCCCGTAGTTACAAAAAATTTAATGTTAAGCATTTGAAAAGTTAAGGTTAACAGGCGTGCGAAAGTTCAAGGTTCCCAAACGCGCTACCTACGTACTGGATTATGGCTTATCTTGCAAGTGGGGGCTAACCGATAGATGGAGCTGCACGCAAGCAAGCTACAAAGACTTTGTCGCTGTCTGACACTGGCGGCCGCTATCATAGTAATACGCATGAAATACTTTAGTGCAAATAACAACGCGGCCTTCACACCCTAATCGGAAAAACACCAAACAATGATTGTAACAAGACATTTCCGTACAAAGGCGTCAGCGAAAAGTAAGCGTGAGGTGGTTTGTAACAAGATGAGCTGTTCTTTTATAGCGGAGCCCTTGCTCCAATCGTAGACAGTGCTGTGCTGGTGCGCAGCTGAGCGATTCGTCCACATAACTGCAAATTGGCAATAAAATGACTTGTTTTTACATGATTAAGGAAACAGTCGCACGCCACTTCCGTTCTTCAGTTTTTCCCAACGGAAGCACAAGCTATAGAACTGCCGCACAAGAAACAATCACAAGACGAGAACGAATATTCGATTTGAAACGTGAAGGACTGACAATAAGTGCACAGTAGATCGTGGAACTAAAATGCGAATAGGTGTGAACGGAGTCAGCAACGGAACGAAACTACGTCACGCAGCGGCGCATCTCTGTCAACGCCACCTGACTCTTGTGGACGTGCAAATACCCCTCGGCTGTAACTTGCGACTTGCAGTGAGCGAGAAACATTGCTGCCAGGTAATTTAGTGCCCCAAGAAAAAAACCTCGTGCAAGTTTGAAGAACTGGATTTGGGGATATGTTGCAGGTGAAACCATGGGCACGATTCGCTAGCGCAAGCCATCATTCGAAATCTCACTGGCGATTGCGAGTCGTGGCTTCGGCGGGAGAGAGCTTTCTAACGAAAAGCTGTGGTTCGTAAAGGTTCTCCTAAAAGATTTATGTTTAAAACTAAATCACGGATTTCAATCGATAGAAGGCAGGCAGCACGAAGACAGAGACAAATTTTTATGTGTTCAAAAACCCCGGAATAAACAGCTTTGGCACCGCCACAAAAAACGGCGCAATGCATCCATATGATCAAGCTTCATGAAAATGACAGTCCTGCGATGAACGCGTGCAAAGAAAAATCTTCGTGCCGCCAGGTGAAAGGCTGCTAGTCACCTACTCATCTGTTGCATTCGGATAATTTCTTGCTTGGAGACTTCCTTAATGACCGACTCTTTGCCTTGCATTGCCGAACAACCGTTGAAAAGTACAAGCTCGTTCTTCTCCTTGTGGCACTCTTTCGCCGGAACCACTATGACCGGTCGGTGATTCGTCGGCCTCCAGATCAAGGTCTGCGCGTTATTTGCACTGGGCCTCACCAGCGCGCTGATCGGGATCTGCCCAACGTAGTTACTGTTGCTGTTGTTGACCGCCCCTTTCCGTTTCACCTTCACGGGGCTACTGATGAAAGTCCGCTCGCACGCTCCACTGCTCACGATCGGCTGTTCTTGAAATTGCGGCGCGACGACGTGAGCTCGCTCGCCGAGCGGCTTCTTGGGGTCGATGTCGATCTCGAGGTAGAACTTCCAGCGCACGGTCTTCAGGACGATGATCTCTTTCGTCGTCTCGTTGATCGCAGCCAGCCACGTGACAAAGCTCTGGTCGCGCACGATCCTGGTCAGGTGAGCATTGGTGCCCTCGCTGACAGGCACGTCCCAGGTGACCGACGGATAAAAGTTGTCGTTCATCTGTGGACAGGGACAGTTAAGAGAACAATCGCGTATTCGGTGCCTTTACGATGTATCCGGCTGTAGTCAGGGCCGTAGCCAGGTTTTAAGGTTTGGGGGGGCAAAATACATTTTCAAGTGGGAAGACTGTTGTTTTTGTTATACGTTTAAAACAATTTTTTCTGGGCACACTACAATTTGGGGGGCACAAAAATATTCGGGGGGAATTGCCCTCCTGTGGCTACGGGCCTGGCTGTAGCATGTGAAATAGTGGATACAACGCAGTGAGCTATGTTTGTTTGCGGAGGTTTTTATACCTTGTTGCTAAAACCACATCGAGATGTTGTCGTGCGACTGCGTGTGACGCATTAACGCCGTGTTCAGGCAATTAACCTTTTACTGCAATGTGGTACTCAGAGATTGAGAACATTTTCAAAGCCCGAAAAGCTTTTTTAATCCGTGAATTTGCGGTTGCAGCTTGCATGACATCTTAGCTCAACAAGCATGTCCTTACTATTCATTATATTGTTCGGCAACACAAGCTTACATGTATCAAAAATTCGTGATGGTTCCACGGAAACGCAACAAAAAAGAAAAGCACCATCTGGATCAAATCTTTTTAAGTGTGTCACAACATAAGAAACGAAAATTGGTAATCGGCTTATCTAATATTATATATAAAGGTTAACCAAATTGCAGACAAGAAAAGCAAATCAACAAGAGAGAGGGTTAACTGATTTGTCATACCGTTGAGTAGTATTAGACGATTGGTATCAGTGACCCGTGATGTGTAGAAAGAAAATTTCAATTAGATTTTTTGTTTGACCCTTTGTTACGTACAGGTGCTGCACACTCTAAAGACAAAAGTTCCGTTTGTTGACTTACATACACTGTCGTGCCAGCGGAGCGCACGGCGGTCGCTGAGGTGAAGTATAGGTGGCGCAAGTGAGACGAAAGAAGGCATTACCTCATTGAATAGTAAGTGAGAAAAGACTGGCGAATAAACTGATGCTCAGTAGTCAGCATTGAAGCAAAGGTGTTGTAAATTACGCTGCATCATTCTTATGCAGATTCTAGTCTCTCACCATTAGTGATAAAGGAAACACAGCACGACAAACCCATAAGCACTTTTAAGTTCGCGTTGCATAGATACTCGTTCTGATATCAATTCTGGCACAACAGCGTCTAATTCATTTAGACACTGCCTTCGACTCAAGTACCAGAAAACTTTACCACAACGGATGTAAAAATTGCTTGAATGTTGAACAACTGTATGTGGGTGTAATAGAAAATGCCATTTATTTAGCGCAACGTTTTGCTTAAGTTTATTAACAAACTTTTCAAGGTGCATGTCAAGCAGGGCGAGCACGAACATCTTTATCGTGAAAAGCATTTTCACGAAACTTGCCCGTAAGACCCCCTCACTTGCTGAAACGCAGTTTCGTTGTAACGATTTGCAACCGCTCAGCGTACGTATAAACGCTGTAGACTTGCCAGTGTGAACTCTCGTATTGTTGCAAGAAGCTATCGTACAGTGAGAAAAAGATCTGCATCGGTCAAACGTACAACACCATCCAAACACACAGTAAGTCAGAGAGGACATCACTAAAAATCTCGGTTGAAAACGAACATTATCAAAAATACCATCATCCCAGAACAGCGGTTCCCAAAGTACGGGTCTCGAAGGGTCAAATACTGGGTCGCGCCGAGGCGATTCAAACCCGGATTGTATATTTTCAACGTTCCTTTTATCTTCTTTTCAAGTTCTTTCAATCTCTTTCATCATACACTGAATTATTGCACCAAAAGAGCTGACATCGAAAACGAATTTAACAACTTAACTGCCAAAATCATCCATGCACTCATTATTTTTTTCATGATAAAGTGCGCTCCTTGTGGCTGAGGTTGCGAAATGTTCACCAAACTCAAGATGGCGCACAGCAGCCACGGCATTCATGATGATGGACATTCAGCTCTTCAAACAAGCAGCGGACAGATACACACAAGGTTACATAACGTTCAAGCTTCTGCAGAGTTTTTGCAGTTGCTGACCAACACGCAAAACCGATATGGGGTTAAATGAAATATGGTCATAAGATTACCCTACAGAGAAATATCTTAACGCAGTTGATGTAAAGTAAGTTTTTTTCGCGAACCATCACTGGCTGTCTGAGAATACAGCTTAAATGGAATTTACTTGCTACCAGCTGTATGAGAAAACACCAACTGCCGTTAAATCTCGTTGCAGTTTTTTTTTGCTGCAAGTCAAGTCCATTATTTTCTGAGATTCAAACAACAGCATAAACGGTGGATATCATAATATGACTAAATCACTGACATTTTGACTGAAAACCTTCGAAAAAACAGTTAGGGGTCCAGAAAAAGTGACGGGTCAGACGCCCAGGAATGTGTCCATCCGGCCCTCCCTGTACACGAAAACGAAACAATGTGATATATCATCTAATACTCACCGACAATGTCATTCTGTTGAAAGAGTCGGTCGGACCGACGATGGTGGCGATTTCCGTCGTGTTGCCGTACCAAGGATAGGACACACCGTCGCTGTCGCTCACTGCGGGTATTTTTCCGGATTTCAATGCCGGAATTTCCCAACTCGAGCTGAAAGCATCAATTCAGGCACTTGGTAACAAATCTCCACGGGTGCGTTATAAGCAACACTCAGGAAAGCAGGAGCAAGAAGAGACGCAGTCTTTGGGCGGTTACACAACACACATATGGCGTGTTTAGAACACGTAGCAGTCCAATTTTTTGTTTGACTCATAGTACTTGATCGGGTGGTTTGCATTGTATGTCGCCGTGGAAATGCATCAACGAAAGTGTGGGATCAGCTCTGATCTTACAAAAACTCAGAAACGCAACGTTTGAACTCAAAGGCTGAGCAGGTGTTGTACGAAGTAGCTCTGCTCAAACTTACGAATTGTTGATTAAGTTAATGCAGATGATATTCGAGGCACATAACCCGTTGCTCAGAGATCAATGGGAATTGGGTGTTGTTCATCTAAACTAAGTATCGAAAAAGTCAAACGTAATCTAAAAAAGTTGCCACATGGCTAATGCGTATACAAACGAACACACTGCAACATTGGAAAATCCATTTGTTGAAAGTTAGCTACAACGTTTTGAACGTTTGTTTTGTGTAACACCATCTCTCCATAATGGTCAGCGAGCGTTTCATTGTCATGACTGCTCACTTTCACTGGAGCAATGGTTTTCAGCCATTGCCTTATGAGAAATGCTAAAAAACTGGTTCGGAAAAGGGGACTACTCATATAAACCCAGTTGCATTTGATTCTCAATTTCGCTGATAACTGACAATGTTAACAGGAAAATCCAAACAAGATTTGTTAAATTTGCACAATCTGAATAAAATTGGTAAACTAAAAAATAGTGATCCTTTTTCATAAGTCAACAGAGTAAAGCTATTTGAAAGTAATGATACAAATTTTATTCAAACCAGCAAGACATTTTTAGAAGTTTTTTAATTTGCACGACCTTTATAATATTGTCATGATCCACTTTAACACATATTTACATTTATGATAAAATATCCATCTTTTCATTAGTTTTACTGAAGGCAGATGTTAGATTGCCTTAATTTCTCCCTCAAAAATATGAACAGCTCCAACAACTAAACCACCTTGATCAATCGATCAAACTAAATTGATTGAGAAGAGTGAGCAAAAATGTATGTTGCTTTTTACTTCGCAAGCGTTATACGCTGCACGGTTTTCTTTCCAAATACAGTATCTGCTCTATTTTTCCTAAAACGTTCCTAATAATGCAAAGTGTTAACGTTTAGTTTCTTAACGTTGTGTGCACAAAACGGAATTGCTGCTTTCTATCCTTTTTTAAGCGAAGCCCCTAAACTCTAACAAACACTTATCTCTGTGGACCCTTTTTTTCTCAGCCAAGTTCATAGGTTCGTAGCACTGTTATTGCACCAGATTTTTGATCCAAGGCAAACCTATATATAGGAATTTCATCTTTTAGCAGTCGTGAATCTGTTGTGATTCGGACGCGGAAATTAATCGCTGTTCAATGGAACCTCCAAACAAACATTACTATTCATTTCTAACCCAATGGTTCTTAACCTTAACCTTTTTTCTATAAAGCCACCCTTAAGTAATTGTCCTTTGTTTCAAGCCCCCTGACTTTAAATAAGCTGTAAAAACAAAAGCATTTATTGGTAAATTTAATGGTCAAACTTCCACGTTGTAGGGAGCGTAAGGCATCGTGCCCCCCTAGAAATTTAGTGACGTCCCCCCTGGGGGGCGCTCCCCCCGATTAAGAACCACTGTTTTAACCTGCGAGGATCTGGGTTTCAAAGTACACACTTTGAAAAATGTTCGTAAACTGTACTCGTTCGCGAGATTAGCATGGTGTTAACACTTGTTTGCACCTTGAAGCTGACCTTTATCACCGGGATTTTGGCATTACACTCGGAGGAAATGTTGTGTCACACACCAGCAAATTGTTTGTGTGCCAGAGACTGTTTTTTGCTTTTCTGCAGAGTTGTTGTCGGAAACCAGGTAAAAAGTTTCAATGGACAATCAGAAGATTCTGCGACACCTTGGTTCGGAATCACTTATCAGTTATGCTTCACGACGTGACAAAGATGGCTACGCTGTAAGCGGCATTGTTGAATTCAGCCTTGCATATTGTTGTTGCTGTTGAGATTTTTCTCCGAAATTTCGTACCTCAGTTTCAGCTCAAGTCATCGACCTTTGCTAAAGTTCTATCCGCAATGTCAACGCGTAGTTTTTGCTCACACTTCGTCACCAACAGATACCCAAGGACAGATCAGCCTGTGACGATAAGCACCACTTACGCGAATTAAAGCTTTTTTGAACTCAGGGATGAAAAAGCAGTGCTTTAAACTGTTTTCCAATGTGTGGTCGTTTTGGTCTCTTTGTCTCTTGGCTTCGACAGACCGACTTTTATTCGTTGTCATTACAGCAACCCGCTTCTTCCGGGTTCACTGAGTTGGATTTGCAAAAAGGAAACAAGCTTTCCTGTGGTGTGGGAGCGAAAAATGTAAACATTGCCATGTGACTTCCTAATGCAGGATATGACGTTTCGTTTTCTGCAACATGTGTCAGGTTGCGTCAGAATTTATCGTTAACTGCGAAACGTCACAACATAAACAAAGAAAAACGAATTTCGCGGCCGTTTAAGTGGTATGACAAACGTTGGAAGCCTGACTGCCCTTTTTGGACCAAAGTAATTCGTTTCAGAATGAAATAACTTAGAATATGCTGCTACACCATACACTCTTTACAATATGCTATACAATCTGCTAAAATTGTCTGACGTAGTCATCCATGTAGACTTTTTTAGACCAAAACAGGTTTGCTGTTTTTTATTAACACACTTTGTCTCAACATTCAACATCAGCTGCGTTAGCCTTCTGCCCGTGACTCTTCGGCTTTGTGCGTTACCTTAATTTACATTAAAACAGGAAACAGCCACTTTTCAACCTCAAAACGTTTTTTTAGCTGAGCGCAACGAAGTGCCTGTATGGAATACAAAGCACACAGTTGACCACAAAATCTTTTAAATGCTGCAAACGCAGACCTCATAACTTACAGCTTGACACAAAAAAGAAATCTGTTTTGATGCTGTTACAAACTGCTTCTGCGGTTTTAGGGACACATTTTTTGTAAACTACATTCATGAGAAAATTGTGAGATAACGAAGACGAACTTGTACGCGTAATCAACAATTTCTGATCCACTTTGTTTCTAGTGGCCTGCTGGCATATCTGAGTTCCTCAATTCGTTCGGAGTTTGTAAACTGATATAATCGAACATGCCAGACCGCGTTGTGGGACACCCTATACGCGCATAAACTGCAAACTTTGGTCGCTTAAAAGCAAACATTTTTAGCAGGGGGAGTTAGAAGAACTGGATCTCCATACAAAATGCTAATTCAAGCAAACATTGAATCCCAATCATCGCCCTCCGAAAATATTAGATTGCGAGAGAGAAGCTTTGGCAACTGAGCTTTTGTGATCGCGATAAGCGTCCGACGATGTTTCGTAGCTTTTGTGCGTTGATATATAATCAAAAACGAAAACACCTGGAAAACGTTTTGCAGTAAAACCTCCTTGTACCTCAGATAATTTACGGTAAAAGTTATATGACTGCAAACCAGTACCACACAATCCAGCATGCTGAAAAGCACTGCGGGGGATCAGCACTCAAGAACTTACCAGCCGAGGTTGCCGTATTGGTTAATGAATTTCATGTGGTCACAGGCCTGTATCCATCCTACCGTCCACGTCTCTTTTTTCGTGATGGGGGGCATTGTCACCACAGCTGTAGCGCGGAAGTATGGCGTTCTGTAGCGAAGAACGATTGGAGAGTATTCCTCGATGATGGTCTGGGTCGGGTCAATGCTTGCTTGTACGTCGCTGTGGATTGTGGTCCGACAGGGTCCGACTTTAGTTTTGTGGGCTACACTGTGAAAGCAGCCCATGCTAGCCTGGTGGAAAAAAAGGGAAGCGGCGTTTCGGTCTCTTGAGACCTCGCTCTGGGTGTTCTGGAGCTTGCGGAGACGTGTGAGTCGGTGTGAAAAAGAGACACTGTCGAATGGCAAACAAAACAAGCAACTGCAGCAGTCGTACAGTTCGCGTCGGCGACTGCTGGCGTCGACCGGGAGTTCCTCCTCTTCCGCGTCGAACGTCGACCGGTTGTTCGAAAAAGACTGGGCGATCTGCAGGACTGCCGAGTTCCGCCGCTGCTGTTGCTGCGTCGTGGACTTCCTATAAGACTCAAGGCTGCGCAAGTGGGACCTTTTGAATACGCTCCACCTCTTTGGTGCCTGCAGTAAAAGTTCGTTTTCTCGTGAAGGTGAGTTTTTCCTTTTCGAGGTCTCAATGTCGCCTTGACCTGGGTATTTTGCTGTCCAAAAGGGCGAAGAGTTTCTGGAAGGTGGGGCAAGCGGCGACAGCGTGTTAGCTTTCGTAGTTTTTAAGTCGATGCTTTTTTTCGGTGGTAGTTTTAGGGGTTGAACAGAGTTCAGGCAGAAGAAGCGGTCGAAACACCGGTCTGTCGAAACAGATTGAGGCAAGCTGCTTTCTGACGATGACGTGCCAAGCCGTGCGTTCGTAACGATATCGGGAGACCTGTCGTCTTTTGAGGCAGTAGACAGGTGGTCTTGTAGTCTAATAGCTAATGAACTGGCGTCGGAGTTTATGTCGGTGTCGCTGCAGAGGGATATTCCGGCAGGAGGGGCTTGCAAATCTGAGCAAACAGGTTTCGTTAGTGGTGACACCTGACTAGCAGACGACTGTGAAGTGACTGTTGCGTTCGTGTTTCTATTTAACGGCTGCAGACAGTCGTTGGTCGCTGTGGAGAGGAAGGAATCCTTGTTGTCAAGGTTGGTTGAGCTTCCAATTAGTAATTGCGGGGACGCTGACCCCGCGCGTCTCCAGCCTTTATTTCCAGTTGTACCGGGATCACTTCTTGTGTATCTGAGCGCCTGGCGATTTCGCGATGTTTTTTCGCTCGGGCGATGCTGGGGTTTGTTGGTCAAACGAGGAAGGCGGTTTGCCGGATGCAAAGGTGACAACGTGGCAGTTTTCGACGATTCAAATAAACCAAAGTTCTTTATTGCTTTCGGCTGAAGGTTCGTGCCGTTGGCGAGAAACCTGTCCAGCTCTGACAGCTCAAGGAGTGGCTCACCAATGTTGCAGTTCACAAGCGCGTGTTTCCGCCAATCTTTCGGATCGCTGCCGGCGCTGGCGCACGCCAGTGACGAATCGCCAACTTCCGATCTAGTGCAAGAACTCTGCTTCCACGAAAGTGGGTTCTTGTTATTGCTTGGCACTCGCAATCTCAGCACGGAAAAGGTGTCGAAGTCGTCGCAGGGATGTATGCAAAGCAAATCGGATTCCCGCCTGCGTATCTGATGAGTCTCGTCCAGCAGCTCGTCTGAACTTGGGAGAAATTTATCGTTGTTTTCGTTCGCGTTTGCTGAAAAATAACAAAATCTTCACTGTCCGTCGCTTTTCGTTTTGAGACGGAATAAATTCCTAATAATGAAATTTCGTAAACACAAACGGCTCGTTGCGTGCCTCTTGGACGCAGTTGCGTTCACAGAACACTTCCTTTCGCAGGTTTCGAAAACATACTTGACCGTTACGCCTAACATTCGGAAGCAAACGCATTAGTTTTTGTCATTTGGGAGCTTGAGGAGCAAACCGGTGCGTGGAATGTTGGCTGCTTGCGCCACGATCATCTATCTCACTTGTAAAAAAATACGTGCATTTCAAAATTGGAAAGAAGCCATACCAAATGTCTGCTGCATTGAACAATAAGCAAAGGTCAACAACGTTGGGCTACGACGTCATTCAGCAATTCTACAATCAGAGACAATTGCACGACAAGATCTTACATTTGTGCCTCTCAAACTCGATGAGCCTGTCTAGCGTCGCTGCAAAAAGGAAGTTACGTCTACGTTTGTGTTTGTCTACACAACACATGAGCGTTCCATTATTACCAAGCGGTAGCGAGAATACTTCGGCCTACAGAGCCGCAATATTACCACTAGCGTGTGACGTTACGTTTTCCCGAAGCCACTGACGACGCTTGCGACGCGTTGTTTCACCAGTGAAGCGTGTCAAGCAATGACTGGATGTGGCGGGTGCGTTGAAATGAAGGCGGCTTTTCTTCGGGATGCAGCACGGTTCATTTGTTGCAGCCAAAGGTGCTGTTGTGCGATTCAAGCTGTCAAATCAATGTTTCGAAAATATTCGATCTGTTTCGTAGAAGGTCATTTAACGAAGGCAAACGGAAACGCGAACACTTTGCAAATAACAAAAACATCAACCGATGTTGCAACTCACGCACTGCTGGGGAACAAAAAACGCCGTCCTTTTCCATGTAAGAGGAGTTTGCCACTGATCTTAACAATGACGCGTTTTGCCGGAGGTTCTTTGATATTTCAGTTTTTATTTTATGTCGCTCTCCCGCCGCCATCGCATCAAAATTTATTTTCATTTTGTTTCCTGGAATTGGCACAAGGCTTACGCGTAATTGGCCCTTCCTGCAGTATTGGTGGAATTTGAGGTCGTTATTACTCTGGAAACGTTACACAAGTCACGCCGTGGATCGATCCCTCAACCTTTCCATCATGAGTTGAGAACTGCGTTACGACCAGAACAGGATCACAGGTTTTGTTCAGCTTCAGTTGTTCTTCGCAACTTAGTTTCTTATCAGAATTAAGTTTTCAAAGCTTTATTGAACAGGGTTGCAGTACTTTGAACAGTTTTCAAGGCTTTGGTCGAGTAACAACCTTCAGTGTGGCATGGAAACCACCTATACCCATACTCCATTGCTCCTGACTTCGAAGACACACTTCATTGTTTGGTTTGTCTCTCTGTGTGTGCGAAGAACAGGCAGATTTTTTTCAAGCTTCAAATGAATCTTACGTCACATATTTTAACAGGGCGTCACAAGCTACACCAGGGTCTCAACCACGCGGCCCGCGATTCTTTTTGGGAATTTTCAAATAGTTAACATTTACGTTATTTAGTTGATTCACCGGGGTTTAAAAGTGCTGATACCTTTCGCAAGAAATAAGAAATGACAACCCTGTAGCTAACGATGCCTTTTAAATGTATCCTTAGCATTTTTACCTTACAACATTTCTCTTAGTCGAATGCAGTTGCAAAAACATCAGTTTTAACAGTTTGCGATCCATCTTCGGCGATTTCAACGAACAGCATGACTTCTACCCGATATGTTGCCTTATGTGGTTGGATTAAGCATTGCAACCACCAGAGTTTTGAAGTTTATTTGAACGTAATTTTTTATTTAAAAAACTAAAGAAATTTGAAAATTACCGCTTTCCGTTCAACGTTTGTTAAAACAGCATTTTGATAAGAAAATCATAATAACTCTTTCTTATAGCTGCGTCGCTACTGTGTAGACTTAGAAATTCATCTTTGACTACAGAAGCACTACTGTTTGCTGCAGAAGTGTTTGCTGGGGCAAAACTTCCACTGAACATCGCGATTGAATACCCGCATAAACTATCTTTTTGAAAATTTTGGCAGCTACGTAGTTTGTATTTTCTGCCTGCATCAATTTGCTTGTTTCCGACACAGGAAATCTATAACCAACAAATAAAAATCTTGAAGCGCAACTTTCTCCGCATTTTAGGCACTAAAAAAGACAGGTTATTTGCACAACTATTCGTTTAAATGTTGAACAAAGTGAATGGTACTTCCGGCGCTGTGCACGAGTACAGAAATCCGCTTCGTTGGAATCGATGCTGAATGCGGTTAATTCAACAAGCATTAAAAACTATTCAAATTCCGTTTTATAACCTGTTTTTAATGTGTTTGTTATTCTCAAAATGTTTGTGGCTTGTGTATCAACCAGCTTGCGAAAGCTCGGGTGCTAATAAGTGTTTGAGAAATCAGGTGCTATTCGTTCTGGCAAAAGTTGACATAACTTGCAACAGCAGCATGGTACTTGCTCTGTCTGTATGTTTGGGACTTTTTTAAATATTTTGAATGGTTTTGTGGCAAGGGTTTTTCTTAAAACGTTCGTTGCCCAGAAGCGACATGATAGATTATCAGTTATCACACGCTTTTTGACGCAATAATCCCTAGCAACTGGACATGTTGTTGTTCTGTTCCAAACTTTGGACAATGTTGCATTAGCCCAGGCCAATTTTGGCGTCCCGGGCGTCTACTAGTTGGCACTATAACATTGAAGCACCGCAAACCTCACTACATTGCATAACATGCGTGCCAAGTAAACGTTTGCATCCAGCTGCAATTCAGGACTGGCATTGCAGACTTAAACGAAAAAAAGCGACAAAACAAAATGCCCTACCACTGGCACTTGGTGCCGGAACAGTGCTTCCGTTTGCGGGAATATCTTGTAAATTGTTCGTTTGTAATCCGGTTTCGTTGCGACTCGCAGCCACTTCCAACTCCTGATGTTTTGAGTACACCGGCCAGGAGAAAACGGCAAAGCTTCGATTTGTCCCAGTCACCGGTTTCGCTTGACTTGCAAGAAATTTCTCGCAGCAATGTTGCAACGTTGAGGGCTTGTCGCGGTGGTAGCAAACGAGTCTCGTTCAGAGGGACACTGCCACTTGTTCCCCGATGGCTTTTCATCGGGTTTACGCAGTCTTGGCGGCATCCGCTGGAGCAGGTGGACCGCTAGATGGCATAGCAGATTGAAACAACTTCAACAAAATCAATCAACTTCTGACACTAACATACTGCAAGAATAAAATGTCACACGTTGTTTCTACGTCACACATTGTTGCTAGCATTATCAAGCAACGCGAGATAGATTCGCTGGCGAACTGCTTGATGCGAGAAAATCAGTTTAACGTCATTTACACGAGGTTGACTCTTCACTGCAGAACGAATGAGGTTTCTGACAACAAGAAGCAGTTGCCGAACGTTGCACAAACACCTGCCTATTTTCTGAATTGATTTCACAAGACAAGCGTGGCCATAGGGTAACATGTTATTGAGACGGCGAGGCCAGTTTAACTTGTTGTTACGATCCGCCAAAAGACAAACTAAATTTTCGAAACACGCTCATGAAACTTCTGTGCTTTTCACAGCTGTTTTTCACTTTATGGGACGAAGATCACCTTCGTTTCCAACGCTGTCACGTTCAAATACGTTAGTTTGTAGAAAACACAATTCCAAACCCATCAACCAGGCTTATATGAATGCATTAAAGTTGTAAGGACAGGTGCAACCAAAATTTAGCGTCGTTTGCATTCCTCCTGCTGGAGTTTCTCCCGGGCAACCTTTCTACAAACATTCGGCGTAGCGAAAATCGCTTTAGCTACGTGGAAGTCACGGGGTAGCTTAATTATTGTTAAAAACAAAGACGCAAACCTGTCCTTCGCCCCATATTGAAATAGCTTTGAGTTTTGGCCCGTAGTATTTCACAAAAAACTTCGCTTGTTCCGTACCAGTGTGATGACCAATGAAATGCGAATACAAATCTGTGTCTATATTTAGCAATGAACGGCATGAAAACGCCATTGCGTTGTCTAGTGTCTACGTTCATTTTATTTCGTTGCTTCAAAATGTTAATGACAAACTTCGCACCGTTGTATCGGCACAGCCCACCTCACCGAAGTGGAATACAGGATGGCATGAGTCACTTTTGACAGACTTTTGCAAAACTATAGCATCAGTTTTCGCATAGAAAACGCCCACCAGTCGCAGAATAACTTAAAACTGGCAGTAACTGGTAGAAGCAGGTACGTGACACAATTTTGCCGGATTAGCGCTTTGATAATACTGAAGCTTGCTGCGCTGACAGGCTGCTACAGCAGTGGCAGCATGCCTGTTGACGTAATTTCTATGTTTTGAATGTGTTTTACGACGCCGCTTTCACATCACTGCAATCCGAATTTGCTGGCTATTTTGTGTTAAATTTGCCAATTACCTTGTGTCCTTCAGCACTCCCAACAAAGCGAAGCATCTTGTTGTTACCTTCCTCAGCATCTACTCTACCTGTGCCAAACCTTTTTCCGCAAAATAATATCAAAATCAAGTACATAAACCCTTCTCAAACATGAAACAAACCGGTGATTTGAATGCTACAAGTCCAGAACAGAATTTTATTTTGTAGGTTTCACAATGTGTGAAGTTTGAGGTTCATGTTTCAAACCGTACATTCGTTCTAGGCACCGACATCCAATTTTCACTTTGGTCCACGCGAAAATTGCAAACTAGAAAACAGTACGAAAACTTCTTACTGGTCACGTTGTTCGCAAAGTTTTGAGAAACCGATAAAAAACGTCATAAGAGCCTGTTTCAAAGCACATATCCTGCCTTCATCTTTTGATAACATTTTTTCAAAACTGCACTGCATACATGATCATGGCACATGCAGGCGTGGATTTACCATTGGGACAAAAAGGCCCAAACCTAGGGCCCCCAAAATTGTGGGAGTAAAGACAATTTCCAGCATTTCTGTAAGCAACTGCATATCTGTATTTTTGGTTTGGTTTCAACGCACGTTTTTTCACCATACCGCTAAAAAAAATCTCTATAGAACAGGTCAACACGCCTCGAAATGTTCGAAGGGTCAAATTATCAACATAAATTTGCCGCGGGCCGCAAAAAATATCTATTTTATTTCGATGTAGAGATTTCGTTGTAGTGTGGAAGAAATTCTGGAACGACAATTACTTATTCGAGGCCGAGATTTGCAATATTTTCTACAATTGACAAAGCTCTCGAGGGCCGCAAGAAAAGCTTTCGCGGGCCGCATGCGTCCCACAGGCCGTATGTTGTGTAAGCCTGCTATAGAAGAATGAGCGCGAAGGATTGAAGTAAATGACAATGAGCATTCTCTTTGAATGGCCTTGAGAATTGGTTATTTTGCGTATAATTTGTGGAACAAAAGGCCTGAAACCATTTTTCAGATTACAAGAGGCCAGTGAGGTACGCAATAAATATGTAACGCGAGTGTGGTCATATAACTTCACCCCTGCCTTTTTCGTCAGTTTAATTGACTGCTTTTGTTCCTGATATCGACGGAATTCAGAATAAGGTAATATGTTTTTGAATTGGAACAACTTGTCAAGTGAATGTAACGAGCACGTGTAGTGCTAATTTGCATGACGTCGGTCGTCGCAAAGCTTCCAGAGGGGGAATTTAAATAGCCTGGGGCCCCGAACATGAAAATTCGCTTCTGGGCACGTGACAACAAGTCTCAGAAAATTTTAGTCACAAACGTGTTAGAACTAATTATGATAAAAAATGTTGCAGTACGTAGGACCTGTTGCATGGGGTTGTATTTCTAATAATATTAAAACGCTAACATTACACATGTTTTCCTATCGGGTAAAATTGCGACTGCTTACTGGGTATTGACTCGTATGTATGATATACACAGCATGTGATTTGTAAGGTGTTTTTGAGCGTTAACCTTAAACTGAGCACACTTTTGGTTTCCTTGTGTTGTTTTTATTTCATTTTGAACTCATGTTTTTGCCTCACCTGTACTTTTGAAATTTGACAGTCATTAAATATAGGTGGTCTTGATTAGGTGACAGCTTTGGCCGTCTTTCGCCCAACCTGTGCTATTTGTTCAAGCTTTGTCTGTTGAAACATGTTTTATTGTTGAGTACTTGCAGCGCAAACACGACTTGACTTGACTAAATTCCAAATATCTCGAGAAGCACTGGTTCTTCTGTTTTTAATCATATAACTAAATTGAATAAGCCACCAAGCTTAGCATCACACTTTGTTAACTGTAAGTTTGCATTTGATTTCATTGCAGAGTTTTATACATAAAATCAAACTAGATCTTGCGGCATCGCTTCAAGTCGTATTAGTTTTCTAAACCTACAAAACGATATCATTTGAATCGGCATTTTTCGCTGTTGAACGTATTTATGTCTAGATTTTTATAATGCCCGGGCGACGATAAGTGCTTTGCATAAATAGTATTACAGGCGTTATAACTTAAACAGACCATCTGAAAATTTGTCCATGAAACGACATTGTGACATGGTCGAGTTGCTAGGTCTTCTGCTACGCTACAGCGCAGCGTGAAACAAACAAGAGACAAACTTATAATAATTTGCAAACAAAGTTGGCCTAAAGTTCAAATCTTATCGGACAGTGAATCTCATTGATATGTGACTGACCTGTGCCGTGACTTCCCAAGAAATACATGCCACACAAGAGTACTTATCAATTAGCAGCTCGCGCATTTTCCCACTAATTGACTTGACAACCTGTTCCGTATGTTTGACCAGCAGTTGAAGGCACTAAATCCTGACAGCTGATCCGTTGTTTCTGTAGTTTGTTTTAATTCAATCTCTGAGGTTTTTCAATTTACATGACTTGTTGGTGACTCGGAAGGCGATGTAAGAAGTATTTCATCTTAGTGCTGGCACATCGCGATCAAACCACGAGATCTCTATATATGCAGCTAACTGCAACAAACGTCGATTTAGCACAAGGCAGTTGACCAATAAACGCCTCACACAAACTATGACGACGTAAAAAAGTCAAAAAATTAACAGAAAGTCAACGTCTGGAACAACTCCACAGAAATCCCAGCGAAACGAGCCAAGTTAACTGGTGACCGCAACCTGACCCCTTTTGATTACATTAATCAAGCGTAGCTAACTTTTGCAGCCAGCAGTGTCTCCGAAAACCAGTCACGGATTTACAATTAAACTATACATGATGCTACTGCTTAACATGACGCTATTTCTGCACCAATTTCTACCCAGCTGTACTTGACGCAGCACCGAATAATGCAAATTCAGACACATCGGTATATACTGCTTCTAAACATAGGCTACAACGTTTATTGAAACTGAGTGTAGACTTCTATCTTAGATGCGCGGGCCTAACCAATGGATGTATCTTCAAGTTTAAATAAACGGTTTTCAGTTTTAGAACCAACCGTCATTTTTTTGCTCAAACCTTGGTTCGTCATCATCAACAAAGAAAGTGATCTAGACAAGATGTCCTCAAGGAACATCAAAGGGTCCCACCTGTAACAAGACGCAAAACGCGTCTCCTGTACTATAGCGACGACAGATCGACCTAACTCTGGTATGACTTTTTTCGTATGTACATCGCAAATGGCTTGACCAGACGGTCAACCGAACGCAAGTTAGTTGGCACCTTGGCGCGACCTGCACTTTCGCAGGACTCATGGATTTACCTGCCTGCCAGGTCAGCTCGTTTTCGATAAATATGTTTCAAACCAAATCGTTGACACAACGCCGGCAGTCAGATTCGAGCTATTTTAAAGATAAGTGATAAACAAAACAAAGAAGATAAACGCAGATGCAGTTGTTACGCGATGTTGAAATTGTGTATTTTAAAAATTATTTCTGATTCGCTTGCAAACTATTTGAAACGAATTGGCAAAAGTAGCGAAAAATGGCACGAAGGGAGGTGTATAGCATGAGAAGGGGTGACAGAGAAGACAATGCTTGTTTATTTTACATGGCCAGCGAAAGGACCCGGACGTCATCCAGTCAGCTGACCATGGGTCAGTCATTATGCATACTCAGCTGTAACAGCAGCGATACACACACAACGCCTAGACGCAACTTTAGTTAAATGGCATGAAGATGGGAACATAGCGGGATGAGACTCCTGACGGCATTTGACAGGTGCATCGTACTTGCTACTAATATGCGCATGATCATGTAAACGTAGTGCTGTGACTTCACTATTACGACAAAATCACATCATTGAAGAGGAATTTCCAAAAAAACAAGTTTAAGCTGCATCAAAGCTGTCACAAAAACCGATGTTTTCGTACTTTTTGTGATATTAAGCATTTGAAATTGCAGTATGTTCTTTTTCTAGCTACCCCAGAAGACAAACAGATCATAATACTTCCATTAAAAGTCTTGCAACCAATGCAAACAGCCTAGCAGTGCAAAGCAATAGGTGGATAGGTTTGGGTAGTGTTGTAGAGTAGAGCAGTGCTTCTTATCCAGGTGAATGGTTCACCCCAGGGTGAATAAAATTTTTGCAAGGATGAATGAAGAAGAGGGGTGAACGAAGGGTGAATTAAATTTCTGTTCCTAAGTTTTGTATCCTCTTATAACACACGTTTATCTTGTTTTTCTTACCCAAAACATATCAGCAATCGTGACCAAAATGGCCAACTTCAAGCGTTCTAACTTTGCATCTTCAGTAGTCAGAAACTTATCACTTCAGATAAACCGTACTATGGTGCAATTAGCCACGTCTATTACGTAATCAGGCCCGCCGCCAAGATTTCGCAGCAGGGGAGGGTTAAAAACCACAAGGGGGACACATTTTTCAATACAATACTAGATGGACGCAGCAACCGGAGCCAAACATGAAATGGGGGCACAGATTTTAAATTTGGGGCCGGGCACCACTTGCCCCCCCGCTGGCGATTACCTGTACGTAATGGGGATAGATTTTACCGAGAGACGCCATGTTTTATTCAATCGCACAGTGGANTCTCTTGCTGTGCTCTGCAAGAGCNTCCTGTACTCCTGTATAAACGTTATCTGCTAGAATCGCAATGCTTTCGAAAGTTTCAAACACATGAACACTCATCAGAGTAGCCTTATGAATCGAAGTGTAAGCCTAACCAATCGAAGTACAGGAGTAGCCTATTGGTGATATTTGTTTGTTACCAGTTTGGTACTGTTCCAACATCTAATATGCGTTTATATTTCAGGTAATGGCTGCACAATGTCTACGAATGACGTACAAAAACATTATGTTTTGATAAAAGTAAATACAAATCTATAGAAGAAATCAATCAAGACACGCCAGCTTCATCAGCTTCGCAGTTAAAGAATCAGGTTTAAAAAAGGAAGTTAGTGTCAAGAAAAGCTACCTTCAAAAATTAGAAGGCGAAAGTTAGATGATGATTATGTTAAGTAGCGGTATGGGCTGTTTCATCCTAGAAGTAAAGAAGCGAGCCATGAGCCGTCAGCTCAATGCATATTTTGATATTTTAAATATAGAAACCAGTTTTGGTTCATTCCATGCTGCAGTCATTTACAAACTAAACGCGGCGTTATCAGAACGCCCCGCAATTTTTCAAGCAACAGCACGAATATTTCAGCAAACAGTGAAATTCCCTCCATTCATCAGCCGTAAATGACTCTGCTCGTAAAAATCCCCTTATTTCCTCTTCAAATAGCGCATGAGCTGATGTAACGAAAAAAAACATTTTGTGAAGCTGAGTCTGTAATCAAACCATATTTGAATATCGTAGCCAATTTGTTGCATGGAGGAAAGCATGCTGTGGATAAAGTACAGCAAATACTGTGGTCTAACAATGAACAACTCGATGNATTATGATTATTGTCGCATCAGTCATATATTCACAATAGGGTGAATGAGAATGCAGCAATCGATGGCAGGGGTGAATGAAACCGAAAAAGGTTAAGAAGCACTGATGTAGAGAATGCAGTGCAAACGTGAGAAACAGCAGAGTAATTCACATACAATTCACGCAGAATCCTGTAATCACTCAAGTCAAGAGTGCTGAAGCACCAAACGAAAGCACAAACTGTTTCGCAACTTTTTTGAATACGCCCATAATTTTCTGGGGATTTTTTCATAAGCTAGCTTCATGCATTCATACAAACCTGTTCAATGCCAAGCTGGTTCGGTTATATAACGGTACAGTGTTTATACACAGCCGTACAGCTTCTGTGCTTAAATTGTCGAGTGATTATTAGACATGTCCACATATTTCCTGACTTAAACAGTTACGTGATTGTTGATAAAATCGTTCCATGTGGGATGCCAGAAGCGCGTAGAACAGGGTCTTCGTCGTTTGAGCGAATTGTTGCTGTCTACAGCTAGGCCGCACTTTAGATCTCGGTGCAGCTGTTGAGCAGACATTCGATTGTCTCATCGTCCAGAACGGTCAGACCGCGCAGTCCATTGGGAGGTCGATGGATTGGACATTGGAGGACGACATGGTCGACGGTTTGCTCTTCTGCGCCGCACTCACAGGCCGTAGAGGAGGCCATACCCCATTTGTGCAAGCAGAAGCGGAAACGTCCGATACCGGTGCAGAAGCGGTTAAGCCGAACCCACGCTGTTCTCGGAGGAGTCATTCCAGGAGGGTGGGTACCGGTGTCGGGGATGAAAGTATGGAGTCTCGCAGTGTTGCACAACTACTCCAGAATAGGGGTAGGGAACCCATTTCCTATCACGGGCCACATGAATTGTTGAGTATCGCTGGCAGGCCGCAAAAATGATTTACTTCTATGCTAAACTTCTAACTTTATCTTCCAGAGGAAAATAAGGATAGAAACCTATGAGGGGTATGAGAGACTTCTCTTCATTAACTGCCTTAATATCTGCTTATCATGGANCTTGATTTTGGCGCGATATTGTGTTGTAACGCATAGGTTTCTGATGCGGGCCATTTTAAATGTTGACGCGGGCAGCAGGTTTTCCCACCCTTGGCCCACCATGGTTGCCAGATGAAAATTTCAATAAAAAGCCAAACAATGCTAAAAAGAGGCCAGAAAAAGGCCAAACTGACTGTTTAAAGGCCAACAAAAAAGACAAACTTTGTTTGCGGTATTGCCATTCCTTCGTCACAAAAAACATCTAAATTTAAGAATATCAAAAAAAAATTTTTTCGAAATTATGATTAAATCTTGCTTGGCATTGTACTAGAGCACTGATCGTCCCTGACTTTTCATGGTTTGCGAAATTGAACACTTTGGGTACAATGGTGCCACAGTTTGCACACTGATCCATCGGCAGCTTTCTGCACGGAACTCTCTCCCATTCACTCCTGTACTTGCGATCTGAATCATAAGAGTAATTATCGCATTTCTAACGCGGAGACGCAGACCTCTCTGCAAGCACAGACTGTTTTGTGCTTACAACACAATAGACACTACACAGTGCAGTGAGTGCACACATTTCCAGTGATTACACAAAAATTTAATTTCGAATCTAGCGTCCCTCAAATATTACTAATATCAGAATGCGGGTGTCTGATATAGCATTTATCACAAGAATTTTGCCGAAAAAAATGAAATAGCAATATTTTCCTTCATAAGCACCTATTTCAGCGTAAAAAAGGCCAAATAAGAGCCAAAAGGCCAAACGATTTTTTTAAGGCCAGCCAACTTGAGATGAGGCCAAAAAAGCCAAAAGACCACTGAAAATTTTCTAGGCCAACCAACTTGAAACGAGGCCAAATTTTTGAAATTTGGCCTAAAAAGGCCAATCTGGCAACCCTGCCTTGGCCTCGTCCTATAACAACGTAGGGCAAACCGCGTTTACCTTTAGAGGTTTCCTAAAAATGGCACTCGTACCTCAAAAACGGCTGGCAAAGTGAAAAGTGATGGTCATTACAGCTTTCCTGGTAACGAACCTTGCAGGCAACAGAAAAAATACATTGAAAAATCTGGAACAAACCTTCCGCTAAAACTTAAACAAGACTTTTTTCATAGTTGTTAGTTTCGAAACATGAGACAAGAGTTCTATAAAGTTTGGAATAAACAACACACACTGGCCATGACTCGTGAGGGTGGCGGCGGGCCAAAACTGCAAATGCATCATGGTTTCCCATTACTGGCCTGGGCACGTACGGAAAAAGTGGAGTGGCAACAACAAAAAACATTTGCTCGAATTCTCGTTTCTCTGCCCCATATTGCTCATTTCTGGGCACAACGTCCGGTGCGGTCGCAGGCCTTGCTCTCAGCCTTCACGAGCTCAGTGTTTATTACGTCATATCGGACAAGAGCAAATCCCAACTTGCGGCACGCGTGAACTCGGTGGCACGCAAACGTTACGAGGACGTACGCGAGCGTCATCAAGTTTACGACCAAGTTTTAGTTTTGAAACGTATGGAATCGCACCCCATCGGATCAGAGTCACATTCTTTTTGGAGAGTAAGAGATAGGAGACATTATGACGCCATTATCTGTAAAAAGTAATTTTTGGTGGTTGGTCAACGAAAACAAACTATTGAAAACAGACCCAGACTACGTTTTTCTGAAACCAGTGGTGAGCAGCGACGCCATTCGACCTCCACGTGGTGCTCAAAGAAAATCAGTAAACATTGATTTGCACAGATGGATAAAATATGAACAATGCTAAATGATTACCTTCAGCAACGTGGTAATTAAACGTATTTACTGGCTGAGTGATCGTACACCAAAAATTTTAAAGGGTTTGAAACTATGCAAAGTACTATGACAGTCACACAACCTGTCGGTCTTTAACTGAAGTCTAACAAACCCACATGCAACGGCTGGCAACACACCGGTTCTACGAAATCTGCTGGTGTCAATACACGTGTAATTCAGACAGACGGCCATCAGGTACAGATGGGCAGCATACCATTGTCATGAGTTTTCCTACGGGAAGCCGCTGCACAAACGACCAGCCACGCGACAGATGGTAGTTCTTCCAGCAATACGGGCTGCATCTTGCCATCAGAAAGAAATTTTGCCTTGTGTGCCGCAGGCCGTACGCAATATCCCACGTGGACAGCGAAGAAAACATGCTCTCGTCTTGTGCTTCGCCCAGGACCCAGGGCTTTACAGTTTTGAATTCGTTCTAGTTTATTCGGTAAAGTAATTCCACTGCAGAACAACTTACAGAAAAACTAACTTATGCACTAGTAATCGTGCAATCGTATGAGGATAATCAACTGATTGCCCGAATGTGCAGTTATGCACGTGCTTCTGGCCACTGAACTAACCTGTAATTCCGCAGGCTGTTGCAGTAATGAGACGTGATTTCATCAATTTTACGCTGTTAAACGAATCGCTCAGCTTAGTCTTTCACCCTTATCGTTTCACTCGATCACAACTTTATCTGAACTCGAACACAGCTCAACCCGGTTAATCAATTATCACCCGGTCGCTATTTTGCGTTATAAAAACTAAAGCCTGCCGCGAAACAAATGGCCCGCCATTGCCGTACAGCGCCCAAACTTAAACTTGCACGTTGTCACAATCAGCCTCCGTTTACTAGTTAGACGTCTAGATCAGGCGTTCAGGCGTATCTAAAGAATCACATAGGTACAACTGACACCCACAGCACATTTCTAACAGTGTGGAAAACAACTGCGGCGAGACTTCCTTTTAAGCGAAAACATAATCGCTGGCTTCGTACTTTCGAAGACCCTGGCGGTGACGCGGGCACGCTTCAGAAAACTGAGGTCCCAAAGGGGGAGTCATTCCATCGTTCGGTGTTCAATAGGAGTAAGCTTTCAGAAAGATTTCCAACCAATCACTAAGGAAATGTTCAAGAAATCTCAGCCCGATAGAGCAGGGGCCGCATTACTCAAATCGGCTGGCAGCGCACCCTAAACCGGGTTCAAACAGACCCATATGTTGTTTGTGACGCAACGCTGCGTCACAACAATCACTCACACGCGTAACTTCCGCAGAAATACAGCGCGTCGAAAAATCGCCGGCCGCGGGTGCAATACCCACGGTTAGACCATCGTCGACGGTGTTTGGTATGTACGTATGACTTCTTACAAAGCCAAAACCAAAATTCGAAACCTTTTCAGAAGCAGTGACGTTTTTGACACAAATGGCAAAGAAAATTACCTGGTGAGAATAGGAAGCCATTGCTGAGATGAGCCGTCAGTCAACTTAACTCACTGCTGGAGTTGATCTGTAGAAGTTATCGAGTTTGTCCACTGGCTATTTCTGCAAGATACTAAATGAGGGGTGGGCAAATAGGGGCTCGCGGGCCACATGTGGCCCACCACAACGTTTTCAGTGCCCCATAGAAGCTTTCAGGAAAATTTTCAAATTTGAAATATCCTCCAACTTATCACAGTAAACGTTAGTGCCGAGCTAACTTGAACCGAGACTTGTTTCAAAGTCCATTAGAAGGTACGGTCCTCCGCTATACGCAGCCTTCTGAAAGTGGCCCCCGAGCCAATCAATTGCCCACCCCTGTAGTAAATCGTTTTCCCGTTGTTGTTGTGATGGCTTCGTTGGGGGCCGTTACCATCTATTGTCTACTCGCACACAACAAGCTGCTGTTCAAACGCAGCTGAAGATTGCATTTGTCAAAAAGCAGACTGTTGCTGAGGCGCCTTGAATCTACCGCGATGGAATCCGCAGGGAACCTCGGTGAACTTCATTAACTTCCCGCAAGGGCTTACTACCGCTAGTGTTTACAACCAGAGCTACACACCAACATGCGAGTTACTGGTAGTTAGCTCGAAAACAACAAATCAAGAAGCTCTAGCGCTGCGCTGCAAGCGCGGCCACAAGCATCCGAAACAACCTGTTTGTTTTACTGAAACTCATCTGTTTACGACAAACACGCGACAGGCACTGCTTACCTCGTACCTCCACACTACAATCTTCAAGAATCAAGATGCTGAGCAGAATGGGAACGATTATCGGTCTATCCTTGAACGACGACTCACTCGTACAGAAAACGTTCGTCTTTTATAAGTTACATTTACACTTTAAAATCTTGCTTCTTTTTTAGCCATATTCAGTTTTGATTTTCACAAACTGCGCCGATGTCGCTCCCCAGCATTTTTTTGCAATTTCGCGCAGCGCTTTGCTGGTGTGCCTATCGTACCAAAGCGTGTTAATTTCCTATGTATACCACGTACAAGCGCATTTTACACTAGCCATGCAAATCAAATCTTCCTGCAGCTATCGTAATGTATGCCAGGGACAGAGCCTGACATTTCCATGCAGAAACAAAACCCTTGACATTAGCTGATTGGATCAAAGTTTATTTCCAATTCTTACACCGCTCCCATTCAAACTAAAGCTCGAGTTTCACGACTCGAGTGTTTAATAGAATAAACAATCACGGACGTCCTGTGAAATCACAGAAGTTTCAATGATGATGTAGGTTTGGCAAGGTCAGGCTTTTTTCGTAATTGAAAAGCGAACGCTAGCGACAAAACAGTGGTACCATGGACATTCTTGCTGGACCAGCGCCATATATTTTAAAACTTTTTTTGTTCTCTACCCAGGTAATAATAAGCTACCGCTCTGCACTAAATTGAATAAGCACTTCGGCAAGCGCGTTCGTTCAACCAGTTGCTAAAATATTTGTTGTATTTTAACGGCTAATCTTTTTCAGACAGCTTTGCAAGTTCTCTCGTCACTGACAACCTTTTCCCACGAAGACGCAAAGAAAGATGCTGTTATTTCACAATATACTGTAAAACATGCCAGCACTGTCGATGCACCGTGCGACTATACACAACCAGGGCCCTGGAAGCAAGTAAACTCACACCTCCAACGTGATCGTCTGTTCCGCACAGCGGATACTAAACTGGCGCGCTGCAAAGCATGGATGCAAAACGAGGCCGGCTGGAGGATGCGCTCTGCGTCTGCCATCTCAAACGTACAACACTGAGCCAGCATGAACATCCAGGCGGCCTTAAGCATTTACATCGAGTACGTTTCCTTTGCGTGCTGACAAGACGAAAGCTTGCATCACCGAGCTGCTCGCGACGGTGCAATCGCAACCCTTGTCTTTCCCATCACGCAGCAGGTTTGTTTCTACGAAACCTACCGTCATGGGAACTCTAGTGGCATTTGGAGTCCGGCCGGACATTTCCACACCCTCTTTTGTTCCATAGATATCCTTGCAACATCTAGCGCTGCACAAAGATCGTATTTAGATTACGTGCTGATGTTAACCTGAGCGACGCACGCGATCCACGAGGTCATGACGCTCATGATTGCAACCCATGACCTTATTTTTCCGCTTGCACCATGCTGGACGAGCGTTACAAACACTGCTGGACGAACATAACAAGCAACTTCACCTGAAGAACGTGACGCCTTTAAATCCCGGGCCGCCCTCCTTCCTCTGACTTGATACCTAGCTGGAGCTGTCATAGATCGGAGACAAACTCTCACTCGAATGGAAATGATACATGACTATTATGCAGGGTATACCCTCAAGCGATATTTCAGAAGACGGTTCTGAAAAAGATGTATATCAGCATCCTTTTCCCATGCAGGCGCCAAGAACAGTGACACAAAAATTTAACGTTCTGCCTGCTTAAAAGATATACTGTATGTATGAATCACTGCTACCACAGTCCTAAATTTTCCATACATTTAAGTCACTTCTGTCAATTAGTGGTTGGTTTTCAGCAAAATATTGTTGTTAACATTTTCCACCTGAGAATTTTTTGGATCGCTGCTTTTTGCTTAAGAGAATCTTGCTTGTCCTTTTCTTGCTTTCCTTGCATTTTTGTTAATTTGTTTTCTTGTGTGCTTCTTTCAAATCAGGCGTGGCCGTCCGACCAGTTTAATCCGGCCCGCCAAATACCTTGCACATTTTTTTCAAACACCACGTTTCCGATTGTAAACAGTAGTGGAACAGCATTGGCTGAAAGCGTAAAGAAAATGGTATGATTTTATTGTTATTAATGTACTACAGTACATTTTAACAATCTATTTTTGCTTAGAATACGTAAATCGCACTGTATCCGGCGGACCGGCCTTCCAGTGGCCAGGCAGTCGCGAATTTTGTCCCTTGGGTCAAAACGTTTGGCTCAGACCTGTTTTAGATGGACGAAGGCTTTTTGCCTGCTTTTACTATTCTCCTCTGTAATGCTACTGGTGCTTTTTCAGATTGCATGCACATGAGAGGCCTGTTGTATATTCAACATAGCTGAAACCTAATCTGTTCAAAAATAAGTCAAATACCAAACGCCGTGTTAGGTGGCATTTAATTATATGCCTGATAATTAACCTCTTCTCCAAACCTTCCGATTGAGGGTATCGGCTTGACTGCCTAAGGGTTTATTCGGGCTCCCAAGGGCAAGCTTGGGAAAACTTTCAGCTATGTACAGAGAGCTTTTGCTGTCGTTGTTTCGAACCCGGGTATTTGCGCCTTGCGCTAATACAAACAGCAACACTACGATGCGCTGTGCCTATTAACGCAATCATTTTTGCACATTTCTAGACGACGGGGTTTCAAAAACTCTTCTCTGTGACCTTTGTGTGACATTTCCCGTTACTTCATATCCAGCACCGTACGTATAGACAATATAGAGTAAGACAAATTATCGCAAAAAAACATATTATTGACGCTTACGCATGGATATAGTTACAGGAAAACAGGATGGTAAAATGTGTTTGCTGTAAAGATGACACACGGAAAGTTTTTATACAATACGGTCCCAATGTCTGCCACCTTTGACCATGTACACGCAAAAAGAAAACAAGGCACAAATGAAAACAAAACAAATTATATTTAAAAGCTAGACTCTGATTATCTCGATTTCCTGGCAGTGCTGATCTGTAATTTAAAGAGTGTTCTTAAATATTTGGAGGGACAGCGGAGTTTTTCACCTCTTCCTGGCGTCGCTGGTTATCTTGAGAACATTTTCTCATTGACCCTGGCTTCTCATTTCAATGTGTATGGCCACGCAGGTCGATCTGGCTTTTAACAAAATTATGACTGTTCTAAAGCTGTATCATCGGCCTCGTAGCAAACAAGCACAAGTACCTCATTCGACATCAGACGCTGCGAAATCTCGGGCATCATACGTATTCCATCCGAAACAAGCGCTGACAGGCAACTCTAACAACAACAAACCGCTGATGACGCTGAGCTTGTGCGCCGGAAGCGTGGCTGTGTTGTCAACTATTTGACGCCAGGGAACCAATCTGCCGCGGCGGATGTAAATTACGCACTGTCAGTTGCTTCGGATCGTAGCGAGCATTCCGCTAGTTCTTCCTCTGACGTGAATCTGATCTTTGGCATCTGGAACATTACAAGCTCAAACCCACAAACTTAGTCGTCTCCAGCGTCTGCAACACAAGTCTACATCAGCACTGGCAGACTCTACGTTGATCTCTTCCATCTGCTTTTGGTAAAGGTCTGTTTTCCGTATTTTAGGCACGGTCGAAATCTTTCCACCATAACCATACAGTCTATTGTGCTTCTAAGCAAGTGATGTTAACCTGCCACGTCTTGTGCTAAAGGCACAATTCACAACGGCGATCAGACCGGCGTTTCAATAAATCCGCAAGCTGCGCGTGACAGGGGTAAAAACTTTGTTGCCAATGCCAAGTGGATTCTCAAATAATAAGCAATTAGGAACGTTTTCCACGTTTCGCAAACAATGTCACCATTGCAACACCACATCACCCATCGTAATGGTACTTGCAATGAGCAACGATTCACGGTTTTGTACCCGCAACGCATAAGCGGGGCACTACACGTTACTATTTGTGCCCGGAACTAGTTACCTTCCAAACAGAAGCGCAATCCCCCCGTTTTCCACAACGATTCATGAGCTTATTAGCTTCCATCAGGTAATAAGCTTTGATAAACTCTGGTCCCGCCTTCGTCGGAATCTCCTGAGACACCGCGGCCATCGACAGATCCGCTGCGCCTCTCCGTACTGACTGCGTTCGTAACCTCGCAAGCCATCGTGTAGGGTAGGGGATCTTACTAACTGGAAGGTCATGCTAAAGGGGTTCGGAGCAGGGGTCAGCTGACGATGCCATAGGTTTTGGGGCGGGTATGGAAAACCGGTTTGCCTAAAGTTTTCAATTTTCTTGGCATGGTTTCAACGGCTGTCACTCTATGTGCACCGACGTAGTTGCCTTTAATGCCCGCTGCGTTTAATGCCTCACGTATTGATCGAATATGTGTTATAAACTTATCTTGACGTCCAACAAATCACGGCCGAAACAAATGACATCGTAAAATAGATCCTAATATACGTGCTTGCACTGAAACGCAAACCTAATTAACTGGTTGAGCTTGTAAACATTTTCGCATCAGGAATATCCAAAATTGGGCTCCGAAATGAAATTTTTCTGATGCGCGGTTTGCACTACTCGCTTGACTCGCGTATCAGTTTCAGCAACTTGTCTTTCAGCAATAATCATAGGGTTTACAATACACAAACAGTAACTCTCTTTAACGTCGTTTGCTCCTAGAAGGAAAAATAAGAAAACTTTCGAAGTGAAGTGACCTTTAAGCTTTCCGATACATCTTCAATCGTAATTTAAGATAAGCAAAACGATTTGTTCTATGAAAATGCTGAAAGTGCAAAAACCAGAAACTCCATGCGCAGCCGGTTTTCTGCCACGAAAGAATCTTTACTATTCAGTCAAACATGCAGTTGTTTTATTTTTCAACTTGCATTTCTTGCTTTCCTCTTGTTCAAGTTGTCAAGCGCTGTGACAAAATCGCTGTAAACCTCAGCGCAAGACCTCTAATTCCGTTACCAGGTGAATAACACAACCTCTAGGTCACAGTTTTTCTGTCTTGTTTCTGAATCATGTGTTTTAACTTGTGTGGTTCATCCGGTTAATGAACTCTGTCAAACGCGTCTAAACCTTCCTTATATCTGCAGTTGCCATTGCATGTTTCAAGGCCGTAAAGGAAGAGTGAACAACACATTGACACGAAGCACAGCGCTTTTGCTGGTTGACAGCGTAGCTTCGCTACAACGCATCACTCAAATTAGTTCATAACTCAAAACTTTTTCCCAGCCTATAATAAAAACGATTGGTTGAGGAAAAAATTTCACACCCAAAATATTTAAGGTTCAGTTAAATTCCAGCTTGGTTCTAGGCATCTAACAATCAGACCACAGTAAGCCAACAAAGGTTGGTGCAATTACGTGTCTATGGTGAGCAAACGCTTTTCACCGATTTCCTTACACTAGGTGAACTTTCATGTTTTGTAGCTATGCATTTCGAAAAATAGATATCGGATACATGCATAGTTGCGCCAAGGCATCGCTGAGGGTGGGAAAAGTAATGTATGCATGCGCTCTCTTTTCAGGATTTTTAAGATTAGTTTTAATTCACTACACAATGCACAAGCAGAAGGAAACCCCAGGTCTTGAACTTGGCAATCGATGAGTTGAATTTCGTACTTGTGTGTCAACAGCAAAACGAACTATGTAAAACTCAAGCACTAACTTAGCAACGATAATGACAAACACAGGCTGGTTCGTTCGTTTGGCACATTTCTCGTCAAAACACTCACAAAACCACGTAAAATGTCTTCGTTGGGCACATTCCATATTTTTCTGCTTTTTTTTCGCATAGCAAAAACCACGCTACTTCTTACTCCTTTGAATAAAAACTAAGGCTATTTTCATAGCTACTATTTTCATAGCTCATGTCAGCACAAATAAAAACGCAGCAAAAGCCACAGGGAAGAAATAATCTGCAATGCCATTATGTGTATGTGAATGCACACTTGAGGCAATCCACGAAAGCGGAAAAGACGTTTCGAGGTCAGGAAAGACTTTTAGGCTGACGAAGTAAAAGCTTAACTGAACCGACTTGCACAGCACAAGTTGCGTGGCCTCCAACGATGTGACCCAGTCTACACCTGAAGCACCAAAAGCTTTCTATGTTATTCGTAGTATGACATGGTACTAACAGTAGCTGGTAATGCTAACAGCAGCCGAAACTAAATTGACAACTCGCAACATTAACCAGTCTCATTGAACGTTCTGTAAAGCAAAACTACAGCGTGGAAACTTCATATTGTGTAAACTACGCTTTGTCTTCAAAAAAATTTGTCCATGCCTTTTAGTTCCTCGGTAATCAATTTTTCAGTTTGAAGTATTACGACCAGGTACCTAACATTTTTACAAATCAGATCGTGTCGGCATAATAAGCAGTACAACATATGTAACTTGATTATGGAATATTATACCAATGCAAATGTCGAAAGCATCCTTGCCTAAACGATATCAAGGAAAGTTTTTCAATTAAATATTCGTTTTTTCCATACCTGCGTCCACAAAGTCAAGCGTATAGTTTTACAAGTGCTTTGGTTTTAATTCACGCGGCAAGTGGGCCGACGACCAGAACTGACGAACGAATGCTACAAGCAGCAAGCACTATGTCGAAAGAAAATGGCGGCAAATGAAAATTCACTGCACAGCTCCGCGTGCTGACGCACTGTTTTCTTGATGTAAGTCAAACAGATGTTGCCAAGCAAAAACGGAGCTATGCTTTCAATCGCACTGACTGGTGACTGCGGCATCAGAGATAAACTCGTTAAAGTAACATTTGCAAAATGACAATGTTCCTGTACGACAGATCGATTTACCGATTTGAAGTGTACAAAGTTTCATGATGACTCGAATCGCTTCTTTGCTGTTGATAGCCATTTCTTACATGGTTGTTGAACACACACGGCAGGAACTGCTCAGACCTTTATCCTAAGCAAATAAACATTTTCTGAGATAAGTTGGCCCACTTGCTTCGTTGTCATTTTTCATGGAAGCGTTGTCATTTTTTTATTTGTTTGGCAATGGAAGTATAATTAGTTGATGTGTGGTCTCTTTTGTGATTAGTATTCGTCGGTCTTCTTTCGTTTTTACAAAACTTTGGCAATGTTAACATCAATCAAGATCATCCTGTTCTGCGAAATAAGTCAGAATTGCTGGGCCTGATCACTGCCGTCCTTCATGGCGTAATTTTCAGTAGATTCCGCTATAGCGAAGCAGGAAGCAGATTTACTGCCCTCGTTTGCGATTTTAACATCCTTTGAAGTAATGCAACGTTTACGACGTACGCACGAATTCCTGTCGATGTAGCTTCTTTCCACCCGACAAAGTTAGCAGTTGCTGCATTTCTGCTGCTGTAAGCCTGTACGCAGCAAAGCGTCCTTTTGAGGTTTCGCTGCAGACTTCATCAGACACGTTTGACTGACTATGTATGTCAAAGCGTCAAATTTTTGTAAGTTCTTGGATAATAATAGGCCAATTGCGTTAATCCACGTGAGTTTTCCGAAAAACATCTACGTAAACTATTGTTAAATGCTCTCATCGGTACAATCAACGTAGAGGGGTGAAAAAACTCTAACGATTGGAACAAAATCCCCCCCATTGGGAAGGTCAAGAAGTACAGCAGTTTTTCTCAAGGATTTAGCGATTTTTAGGGCAAATGATCGATAGTGCGGAGCAGGAAACCTCGTTTCAGTGCAGTGCGCAATTCAGTGGGCGAGCGGTTAAAATCTAGTCCATATGTACAACCACTGACTTCTTTCAATCAATATATCTCCACCCACCCGTCTATTTTTCAACCTGTTCTCGCTTCCATACGTTCTGAACTCCATACAGCATAGCGCCACAGATGGCGAGCTGCGGAAACTAAAGGAATCAAATGCCGGCACATACTCGGCTCGGCTGAAGTTTTTGACATGGGCTTGCATGACGTGCCCGATTGATTTGCAGTATACTCTCGTTACTTTTGCAGCAATTTTAAGATGCCCACCCGGTCCATCAAGTAATTACGCACCACGTTGAGGCCGTTACACTTTTGACGAAATTCAGTTAGTTTCTTACATCATGACAATTACAGAAACTCAGATATGACAGCAAGGAACACTGTGATCGTACGTACGGGAATCGATAGCGACGCGATACAGTTTAACACTATATTAACCGAGGCGTCGTTTTTGACACCAAGTGATTTTTAAATTCAATTTTTGCAAAAGTTGCACATCTCTTGAGTTTGAGATTTACTGACGTTTCCTAAAAAACGTATTACTTTTTAAAAATATGATCGATGCGATTCTGTTTCATTTTTGTGACAGTTAATTGATATCCTTAATTTTAGCACCCTGCCATTTACCAAGGTGTCATTTTCGACATCCAATGCCTGGTGATAGCCAAATCTAATTATTTGTTTGTCGCGGTGCTTTTCTTCACACCTCAATGTTTCGATTGTTTCATGCACCAACTGATGTTTTCAGTCTGGCGGCAAACACGCTGTTTTGTTCAAACTTATCGTTTGTCAATGTCGTTTGTCAAGTTTTACTGCATATATATTGGAGATACCGTCAGTGCATTGAGTGAAGTTATTTCTTATTGCTGAACGTGGTTGGGGTTGCTTTTCCTCATGTCGAACATTCTAATGACAGCGGAGGATGTTGTTGCTGTGGCCCTTGACTGGTGTGTGGATGATGACACATCATATGAAGAGGAACAGAAACATAAATCAGGTGACGATGTAGCTGTACCTGCTATTATCAGGCCGCACCAGCTGAGCAGCAGTTCAGATGAAGAGGACAGCAGTAATGAGGAAGTTGATGCATGTACAAGAAATTCGCGTAGTGTGTTAGCTGCGAGCTCTGCTGTTTATGGCAAAAAGAGAACAGCATGGACATATTCTTCATCATCATCGGTTGGAAGAATCTTAGGGCACAACATTTTTACTGATTGATACCTCCGGTGTACCCACGCGAATCTCTAAAAGTGTAGGAACTACATTACTATTATGCATGGAAGCACTTCACACCAGATGTAATTCTCCGTTCAATTGTAAAATACACCAACGAAGAAGCTTACAGAAGAAGAGAGAACGATTTTGACTTGAGCATGGGTGAACTAGAGTGGTTCATTTCTCTCCAGTATGCCAGAGGACTGTACGGCAAAAATCACCCACTTCATTTTCTTTACAATGAAGCTTACGTTACGCGGTATTCCAATATTTTCAGAAACAATGTCACATGGTAGATTTACTGCTTTCCTGATGTATTTGACATTTGATGATAAACCGAACTGAAGATGAACTGGGCCAGAACCAGACCGATTCGCACCAATTTGTGCTGTTTTCCAGACATCCGCATGCATGTGTCAGTGGAAATATATGTGAAATTTTTCGTTGACGGTGAACGAGCAGTTGATGCTTCTGAAGTCACATTCTTCTTTCATTACATTTATGCCACCCGATAATTACGGCATCAAGGAAAAGCGTTGTTTGAAAAGTTGACTGGCAAAATATTGAGGAGATGGAAATTAATTCTTCAACTGATAGACGACTTGCGTATGAAAAAAGTTTCACTTGAAAATGTTATGGTCAATCCCTGTTCCATCAACTCAGATCTCCCTCGAAAATGTCATGGAACAAGATGCAACAAAGTGTATGTGCATCACTTGCAAAAAAACTTGTGGTATATGTTCTGCTGGCATTTCAAAATAACTTACGTAGAAATACAAAGGATGTTCAACCCTACATGTTTCAAGCACTTAGGTTTAGAAAACAGGAAAAAAGGTTTGCAGCTTTGTTTCCAACTTTCAGTAAATGTGCTTTACGTTGATGGTATCTCTGTTACTTTGCATTACTTTGCCAAGATTATTTTCACTACTGCATTACAATTATGTAAATTGCTGCTGCTGTCTCACAGCGTCTTACTAGCTATATTAACTAATTGATCAGCTGTCAGAGATAGTCATATACGTTCGATCATTTGAAGTATTGCACTGTAATGCAACTCCAATAACATAAAAACGTAGCAAGTGTGGATAGGTATTTGTACAATTTAGTAAATTCGGCATTGTTTGCCTTTTACGCGGCTGTAAATGCTTTGATGTCGTTTTCGACACCTCGTTAAGCGACGCGGTAGAAAAATGGCGCTAAACGAAGTGTCAACGAGCTTTTTAAAAAACAGATCGCCGACAGTGTCAAAGTTGGGCAAAATCAAAATCTCGACATTCTCTCCACCAAAATGTTTCTTCTCTCCAGACCTGGTTGGTTGGTTTCGGATATTTGAAGCCATCCTGCGAGTTCTACTTTAACCGAATCGGTGTCCGTAAAGCTTCTAGCTGACCCATGGAGACTGCGTTTTATAAGCGGTGTACCTCTTTTTGTGACAGCTAAACTTACACACAGGCTCGGATTTTCCATATAGGCTTTCGGGGCTATAGCCTGTGGCGGCAGAATTTCCAGGTGCGGCAAAAATTGTTTTCAGAGTTTTTTGGAGTTGCTTTGCTTAGTCATTTTGCAGCACCCATTCTAGGGCTACCCCCTTTCTGTTTTTTCCTGGAGCCATACCTTGCTACCTGGAGCCATACCGGCTTAACGAGGTTAAGCCGGAATATCAATCTCCGCTTGAAACAAAATCGATATATTTGAGGATAATTTTTCAAAAATTGAATGATCGTGCCTTCGGCACTCACACGGCGCGGACAATATTTTTCACTTGAATGAAAAGGGGACAACAACATTTCTATAACCTGTGGGCGGCCAGCACTAGAAATCCGGCCCTGCTAACACAAGTGAAAATCGTAAGAAAAAGCATTGTTTTGTATTCAGTCTTTATTTATTTATTTTATTACGTATTTTGTCGCAGCCTCGTGGTCCATATCACAAGCACATTCGAAAAACACAAGAACAAAAAAATGGTTAGCCATGGCGCATTACAGAATACGTATTAGCACACAATCAACACTGAGAGGAGCAAAACACTTTAACAACGCCCCAACTATAACGTCATTCACTCATCATCATACAGGGATCCGGCAGTGGAAGAAAAATGAAGGCATTCTAACATCAAATTTTGAGGTAAACAGCTAACAGAAAAAAAGTAAAAAAGAAATCGGATAGGGGTGCAAATTGGCGCACAGTGGTATGCAAATTGTTCCGATGAAGGTTTCAAATGTTTGGCAACGTATTTAGCATGAGGCCGACAGCCAACTGTTTTTACTGAATTGAAAGCAGGATTTGTCGGTTAGTGTTTTACCAGTTATATATCTTACTTTTTGTACGTTTAATGTGCACACGTCGTCTACATGTAGGAGGTGGGTAGAGGAATCATAAGAAAATGTAGATATCCTGAGGCGCCAAGAAGCACACGGAAGGTTTTCGTTGTTACGCAAAAGCAATACTGATGAGACGCATACAACCAAACAACGCACCAACAACTATTGCAGTTGGTCACCGCCATACGGGAGCGTTAATTAATTGAGGGAAAGTGAAGATTTGTGAAAAGCATCAGACATCTAAAGCGATCGGATAAAGGTGAAGATCCACAGTGTTTAAAATATAAACTTAAGTTAACGGATCCTAAGAAAGTGTGGACCCGTTGAGGTCAAAACCCATGAAAACCCAGCAATGGTTTATTCAAGTTATTAACTTTAATTTTTTAGCAGTTTTGTTGCTTTTCATTTTTTCTACTCACCGAACTAAATATCAACTCGTGAAACACAAGCGTTTTTAACCAGAGTCTTGTAAGGAATCTAAAGAGATTGAGCACAGGAGGACATGTTTTGAAGCATCAATAATGTTAGATCACTACGTTGTTTTAAAACGAAAAACTCTTTCCACTGAGAACGATGCAAGCAATCAACTCGGCCTTTACCAAGCATTTGTCCCAATCTCACTTCTGGGAAGTATTAACATTTCCTACCCTATAACACCTCGTATTCAGTATCTTGACAACGTTATAAAAAACGCCGTTAGCATTTCGTGCTCTCTTGACGGGCAAGCTTTTGTATGAAGCGGCAACAATGTTAATAATAGCTAAAGAAATAATACACTGACATGAGAAAATACATCACACTTCCTACTTTGTATGGCACTGATGTGCTACTCGGAGTGACAATCCGACATTTTAACCACCTTATGTAGCCTTAAGCCTATGCTATACTCGAAAAACACGGCATACAGGGCTTAACAGCTTTCAAGGCGATCTAGGAACTTTTTCCTAATGTGGCAGACTGATGGTTTGAGCGTGGTAAAAGTTAAATTCAGAATGCAAGTAACTCTTTGAGGAGATGCGCTCGGCGCGCGTTCCGAGCACAGCATCGATTTCGCCGCCTGTCCGCAATATGTCGCCAATCGATCGCTTTTTGCACATCTTGCGATGCCTGCGTTGTCCATCTAAGTCTCCATAAGGACAACAATCAACCTCGCTGACAAAAACAATTAAAAGCTCTAGGTCTGCTGCAACCTTTCGAGGAATCTCAGTTCGCTGGGATGCGCTTTCATAAATCTTCGACGGTTCGGACTTCACATATCTACAGTATATTCAAGTAATTTGTTTACGCAAAGGTGATGCAGTCAAATCAGTGTGCGAAATTTTCGGCTGGCAAAATGTTTCTTCCAGCAGGTCTTTCCATACATTAGATTCGTTTTCAGTTGAATTGTAGCTTCCAATGCAGGAACACACCTTTGAAATCCTTTAATGTGTTTTAATACGCACTGCCTACAGTCCAAACAAAAATAAGGCTCACGTTTCCCCATATTGAAAGATGAGTGTGTTGCCCAATTTTGACCTACGATGTTGTTCCAAATAGAAGTATTGCCATAACAACACGTAAGTACTCTTGCAAACTTTAGAAAATTTTCACATGCTAGTCAAGCCGTCGCATTTCATCTTAAAGGATGCTATACTTCAACATACGTTTAGTACAAACTTGGATGAAACATAAAATGCAGCAACTCACTGTCAAACGGCATTTGAATGCGTGATAGAGATGGCACGGGCCGCTAACAGTCCAGTCTTCGGGTAGTCCGCTAAAGGTTTTGAAACAGTATGCTAACAATTTTTTAGCGGTGACGTCGTTCCGGGCCGCTGCGGTCTGCTCGCCAATTAGGCGAAAATTTTTGTTTTTGCAAAGTTTCAAAATCTAACAAGGAAATGTTTTGCTGCTGTTCTCTCAATTTTACCGTTCTGCTAATGTTCTGTTTCACTTGTTTCCATGCAAACCAGTGAACCATGTTATGAATCAATCAAAGCAACAAACACTTTTATTTATAGTCTTTCGCTGTCGCCGAGGTTTAGGCAGAACCGTTTCCAGAAAGTTTTCAATAGGGGGGCTTTGCGTTTGTGCGGGGTAGCTTGACATTCTAAAAATTGACAAAAACTCCACTGATTTATAGTGTTTCATGTTTCAATTTAGGTGCGCTTAGAGCTTTGTTTGGGGGACTAAGCCCACCAAAGCTCCCCGTGGCGACGGGACTGGGTTTAGGTTTAGGACAGGTGTTATCAAACTTTCTCTGGCCATGTACCTCTTCAGCATTTCGATAGATGAGCATGTACGCCCAAAATTTTATATGAGAAAAAGGCTATGGAAAATAACAAGAATGTATTTATCATTAAGCATATAATGATTTTGAAAATAGTATTCACTGTACGTATAAATATTTCGAAATAAATAATATGTCAACATATTTTTTCCCTTCTATTTCTAACCTCAAATGTACCACTTCAGATAGGCAAATGCACCCCTACTAGCCTAGGGGCACATGTACCCCAGTTTGGGAACCCCTAGTTTAGGATTAGGTGTTAGGTTTAGGTTAGGGTTTAAGGTTTAGGTTCAGTATGTTACTAGCAAGTGTAGTGCAGCCCAGCAAACACTTGTCGTGTGTTGGTGTCACGTTACACGCGGCGGACGAATAGTTTTCAAAAGTGCTCTGGCGGACCTATAGCCATTAAGACTACTTGGTTTTATTGTCCATAGGACAATGAACTGAAAACGTAAGTGTTGTTACTTTGCTTTTGACGTTACGGTATATTACGGGCCGGTCCGGGCCAGAAAATACGTTAAGGTTTAGCACAGACGGGCCAGGCCGGGCCGGGCTGCAAAAGTGCTGACTGGCCCGTGCCATCTCTAACGCGTAGTTTCTTGACTTTTTAATTCTTTAGTATCGCTTTCAATAAAAGTGAACGTTTGTTCTCTGCGCGCAAAAAAGATCCCGGGGCTTATCGCAAGCAAGTGAGCACAACGGCGACTTTTACCTCGGAAGGGTCATCGCTACGGAAAGAAGCCTGCTTCTTGCAGAATAAAAAATAATGCACTCTTTTGCTTCTGTTCTGCTAAGCATTGAAGTTAACCTTGCTATTGAAGAGTACCTTAAAAACTTGAAACAAATGAGGTCCAAACAAATGAAATGAACTCATTAATATTGTTTTGTTATGTTCAATGGGCCAGACTGAAGAGTTTCGCTGGCCTTGTGTGGCCTGCAGGCCGTAGTTTTCCCCATCCCTGGTCCAGACTACCTCCTGGAAACAGTCAAAGCACTTAAAACGCACAAACCTCCCGCTTAAAAAGCTCGAAGAGCCAAATTGACCAACATAAACTTGCAGAGGGCCGCAAAATCTATTTCATTTTGTTTTTGTTTGAAAGAAATTCTGGAACGACAATTAATTATATATCCGAAGTCGGGCTGCTGCAACATTTTCTGCAATTGCGAAAGCTGTCGAAGGCCGTATGTCGTACAGGCCTGCGCTTAGGCATCAGCTAATTCTTTCACTGTGCACAAAAAGAAACGTACGTGTGGCAGATGAATAAAATATTGATTTGGTAGACGTATGCACAACACAAAACGCGATTACTGCAGAAGACCTTTGCCGTCCCTCCACAACTGACTTTCCCAACTCTTCCAGTTCGCCTGACAGGAGGTCAAGAACCTTTGGTTTACCTGCAACCAGTGGTTATTGGTAACTGCTGTCATGCGCAATAAACGAAGGTTAGCGAGAACCAAAATCCTATGCATTCTTTGATAGGCAGTTTTGCGAAAACCCTTGACGAGATACGGGTTTCTCGCGGCTACGCAAAAAAAGTTGCCGGTTTAACCAATACTTGGACCAAACAATCATCACTTCTTCCTGAAAACATTAAACTCCTGAGAATTCCCTGGCACTTGATGCAAGCATTTTTAAATCTCCAGTAAACAAACTGGTGTGGCGCTTGTCAATAGCACGTTTTTTGGAAAGACCTGAGGAAAAGTGTCCAATTTGGCTGTTTACCCACTGCAACTCAGTGTCACTGATTGTATGGCTAGCACGAAACTTCATGTATATGATGCGTAACCAAATGTCCGGCCGACTATGACAGTCACAAAGCAAATAATGTTCACAAGAAAAAATTTTTTCAAAAGCTGTAACCGTCGCATGAAGCTTACACCACGTTTTCTTCTCATAAATTGTGACTCAAAATATAGGCCGATCAGGGTAGGTCTTCTCATGAAACAGATTCAATACAGTTTAAGACTGAACCAAACCAAACTGAAACAGAATTAGCTACTGAAAGAAAGAAGTCTCGGGATTTTGATCGTAAGTCTAAAAAGAATCAGAAATGAAACTGACTCGTGTGTAACGAAGTAATGAAATTCAAGAAGTCAACACAGCAAGCCAGAATAAGCGCCTCGGCTTGAAAAGGCATACAGGGTACACTGGACCTGAAAAAAGTTATTTTGTAATATTTGAAATTTTTCTTAAACTACGAACAATTCTTCCCCAGAAGATCCACAGTGGTTGTGCCAGCACTGCGGACTAACCGGACACCGACCGCTCGACACATCCGTCAGTTTTGTCTTTATTTCACGCACAGATTGATATCAACAGGTTGCAATGTTTTCATCAACATACTCCCTCAGTGGCAGTTTTGGTATCAAGGCATTATCAACGTGATGCATAACATGATGGTTATTGTTCAAAAACCTTTTGGTAATTTCAAAGCTTTGCCTATGTGCTTTTCCATTTAAAACTCTCCTGGCTGATGTCTGCTCTTTGATGTTATTGTTCTTCGTCTTGCTACATTCGTGTTACTTCATAATTTGAGTCACAATTAAAATGCATAAATAAACCATAAACAACGGCTGCAACACTTCCATCAAAACGAACAGACACTTTTACCCGCAGCACATTTCCATATAGTCCTTGCAGGGGCGTACCGAGATCAGATGGCGCCCGGGGCAAGAAATAAGTTGGGCGCCCCCATGTTCGAACCTAAGGTCTTTCGGGAGCAAATGTACTGTATTGAAGTAAGTACATGCGACATTGTTGGACTTCACGGCGTCCTTTAGTGATCCGACGCCCGGGGCACTGTGCCCCTTTACCCCTTCAGTACGCCCCTGAGTCCTTATACATTCTAAAGGTTGGCGTTTACATCGTTCATGCCTGGCAACAAGAGTCAATGGCTATGGAAGCCAACAATACCGCCAGCAGTTTTATACTTCCATGTATACAGGCTGTGATTCAGACATGCAAAGTCGAATTTGTTTCTTGCACAAGTTTTCGCAAAAAAATTGATGTGGTAATCGCCAGCACAAAGCTTTTCACCTCTTTCCACAAAGAAACTACAAGCTTCCATGGTGACAAAACAAAGAAAAAAAAACAAACTTGTTTACTTGCTTTTATCGAGTTTTTCTTAGAATGCCATTTGGATTTACCTTGCAAAGTGTATTTTCAGCTAAGAGCAACTGCGTGTACTGACCGCTGTGAATTAACCTCGTTTCAGTGACATCGATCTTCTTGAGATGTGAACTGTCCTTCTACACCTACAAAGTCCAAATACCTCTTAAATTTACACGACCAGCAGTTCCAAACAGACTGGCCCCGGCCTACTGATGAAGAGACACAAAAAAGTGTGTGGAAGAGCAAACGATCCGGGTTAGCACGGAAAGTTCCAGAAAATGTGTTGCAAGTTCTCGATTCATAAAAAGCAGCGTGGAAGCCTTTTTCCGATAAGGTACAAAGAAGTTACGTAAAATGTTTTTACTTCTGCGGAAGTTTCAGAATTAGTTGAAAAATGAATCACAGTACAAATTTCAAGGTGACCTGTATTTTGCAAAAGAAGTGAAAAAAGGTGGTTTATACACATAATGCAAATGTGTTGAAAGCTACACAGCTGATATGAAACCCGATTCGCTAAAACACAGAGGTACAAAAAGGGTTATAAGCAAATCACCTTTCAGATGTTTAGACACAGTTAAAAAATTAAAAAGTTTCCAGCAGTAAGCGCCGAGTCGATGTCACTGCGCTGATAAAACCATTTGAACAGCTCTCTTTGTCGCAGTGGTTTTCAACCTTGTATGTTCCGCGACCCATTATAGCAACCCACTATAATTTAACGACCCCCATCTAAAACTCGAAAAAAGCCAATATAATACAGCTGTGTACGTAAAATATCTACTCGCAACCCCAGGTTGAAAACCACTGCTCTATTGGATCAAGCACTGCTTAGTAGTTTTCCAACATTTTTCGGCTCGAAGAACCTTTGATGCGCAACGAGAAGCTTGCGGGATCACTGTGAAACAAATCAGAAGCGGAGGCTAGTACTTTAGACTTTTGTCAGTTTTTAAGTGCTTTTATCCAGTTTGCTTCGGTAGGACTTCGTAGCACGCCAAGACGATTCCGTCCGCAACCTTTGGCGTGGCGTTAACCCCGAACCGAACAACCGCTAATATGCAGTGCCGCAAGTGATCTGCAGCACGCGACAAAGCGTTTGTGGTGTGGGCGTGCTGAGCTGACATCTCCAGGCGGTGCCATGACGGGGTGAAAAGCAGCCACTGCGCTGCGTCATGTCACATCAGGGAGGCCTTTTTTGTCGTTCAATAAAACGCTGCTCGTTGGGACGAGGAACTCTCAGCTGTTCTGATTGCGCGTTGGTTTCGTGGCTCAGCAAATTGCAATCAGCAGACGGCGGCAAATTGTTAAACCACATCAACACAATAGAAACTTGCAGAGGCGCTGTGCCACCAAACTTTCTCAAGCATTAACCACGGACCGTAAGTCAACCAAACACGATTACATATCAAAGTTGCCACAGCTCAAATCGATTTCTATTTTTTTCCTCGCAATTGTTTTGCTAAAACGGACGATAAACCCTGTTTCACCTGCAGTTGGAAATCTATAACATTCTGTAATACCTAGGGACGCCAGGGCAGCAGTGAAATGACAGGGGGACATGCGAAAAGTTGAGGGTACCACTCCAAGCGACCAGGCCAAGTTGCGGGGGTCGTCAGTACAGTGACAATGTACGCTGTTCCGTGTTTTACACAATAGTACGTTGCTGCGAAGCATCATGTAACTCAAAATTGTTGACCACTTAAAATACAGTGTTCAATTCAGAAATACCAACATGATGACAATGGTTGCCACTTTCGCAAGTTCTGCACAACCCTTAGCTTGAAAAAAAATTAAGCCACAACAATTTTGGGAGGTAAGCTATACACTGCTATGATTATGCTTGAAGTCGAAATTGAAATACTTTCAAATTACTTAAAAAGCTCTTTATCGTTTGTTGCCCCTCTAAAAAATGTCAGGGGAATGTCCCCATAATGACCCTGTGTTCCAGAATCTCTGGTAACATAATCCATCAGAAAAAACTCTCTTGCACACGTTTGACGGCAGCAGAACTGCAGCAAAAAGATAGATAACTTTTACAAAGCTTCCTACAGACCGCCAATCTGTTTTCAAGCCCAAACGTGTTGCTTCATATAAAGAGCACTAATAAAAACATATTTCGAATTCCATCATAAAACACAGTCAACGTGATGTGGAAAGTAACTGATTAGTTTGTCTCAACTAACTTTTTCAACAGTTTTTGCAACTGCAAATACTTTGTTTCAATTCCAGATGCCCAAATGGGTTACTTTTGTAAGTGAAAACAAGAGAGGCAGGTCGTGATCCAACAGATTCTTTTTAATTACTTAAAATTGTGCCGAGTGTTAACGTGTTATGTTTTCTCCAAGCATACCAACAGATTTCTCAAAATGTTTTTCTTCAGCAAAGCTGCTTCTGACACAATGCAAAAATTAATTCACTCTAACATCTTCAAAAGTTTGCAAAAAGTCCTGGAAAAAGAGAGCAAACCTGGATTTGCACGTGAAATCGCCCTTGTGAAACAAAACAAGTTTTCATGCGGTCACCTTATGCTAAAGAGGTGTTTAGCAATTTGCAAGCAAATTGTTTGACATATCCCGAAGGCGAATTCAAGGCAGAAAAACTGTTCAGTCTCAATTCAGCGTAGAATCTTGAATCTAAATGGTAGATTAAAGCCCTGTGGCAATAATCCACGAAAGCAATACAAGACCGAAAGTAAAATCAATGCTTTCTTGGGCATTTTTAGAATACGATTCCCCTCAGCTACAAAAATTAAAGGTAAAAGATATTGCGCTCTACACGCCTTTCTTTTAAAGAATAAAAGGGTCTAAATATGTGAGTACTATACACACCAGTAATCACATTGCTAGCTTAGTCGTTTGTGTGCACAGTTTGCATCGAATTCCCTTCAAGTAGAAAAATACGACCCTGAGCGCAAGTTAACCAAAGACCTGCCCAAACGTTTGTTGCGTACATGCGCAGGACACTTACGCGCAGTCACCGCATTTCCCTGATGCTAGCCAGCCGGGCAATAAGCTTTCTGCTGGTGTGCATCACGGAAGTCAGTTGGCCAATTCACAGAACTCTGCCTGGTGCGTTAATGTGTGTTTCTGAATGAGAAAACTCAGCAGCTTGTGCCGTTCCTGTCCACAGGCAAAAGGAACAATGGTCAATCTGCCATCAGATGCACGAACATATCGCCTCCTTTGTCTTAGTGCCACCATATTTTCATCAACCAAAAGGACACCTTTTTTAAGTCTAGGTACAAGCTGTTCAATACTACCTGTAATCACACAAGATGCCAGTTAACTGTCTTTTCTCACTCTAGCCGTAAGAAAATTCAGAAACCTGTTACTTTAAAAAAATGAGCAAACCAGAAACACTTTCTACATACAGACAATATTTTGAGACACATAACGCTCTTAAACGCGAATACACAGCTGCGTGGCTATTTGAGGTTCAATTGCTACCGTGTTATGAAGAAACACTGAGCCCAAGAATGAATAGCAAATAGCATTGTAGAGGGCAGCACAAAAATGTTACTATGCATTTCATCACCAAGTAATATGGTCTTAGGCATGACGTTTAAGTACAACCGGTGATGGGGCTGCAATTCGGAAGTTTTGACGTTTGGAGGAAATAGGAATATCCTTGAGCCATTGTTATTTTCTGGTTTATTCTGGTCTGGAGTGATGAAGCCCTATAGGCCTCCAGATATCGATAAAATTGCCTCTTAAGGGCTGACAGAGTTTCTCAGCCATGCAACGCAGTTAGTCCAAGTGTGGAGAACCAATAGGCAGATGGGAAATATGTCTGCACTCTGGCTGCCCCTGCAGCTGAACCTAGCTTAATGTATTGGTCACAACTTTCCTATAAACTTTCCAAGGGATGCGGAGTGTGGTCTACCGACGACTGGGCAGCTCAGTCGTCTAGCCTATAGGTTCTCAAAGTGCTCCATACGGAGCCCCAGGGCTCCGCGAGCTATGTGTTTTTTTTTGTTTTTTTTTCAGAAATGTATTGTGGGGCTCCGTAAATTATGGTCAATCTCTTCATGGGCTCCATGACACCAAACGTTCGAGAACCCCTGGTCTAGCCTCGATTTAAAATTTTTCAAAGCAATCGTCCTCTCTCGGAGAGGTTCTCCCACACACAAGTTAAATAAAGGCCTAACGAAAAGCAAGGCTTAACCGGAAATTTTCACAAAACATGGGCTTATGATACCAGATATCGTAAAAGCGTAGCGCTGTTCACAATGTAACAATGCCAAAACACATCCATAGTGGTCGCCCAACAAAGTGCTCTAATCAGCACACTGATGTAGTTTCTTGAATACACCCCGTTCCAGAAAACAAGCGACTGAAAATCACGTTGAAAAGCTGTAGCTTGTATTCAAGAAAGCTTTCCTAGTGCAAAACGAGGACATTTTTAGCGTCATCGGAGGGCATTTTAATTGTCTTTGAGAATGGAGGACATGTACTTCAAAAGCAGTACGTGTGGCAGCCTCCCTCAAAAACGGGATTGAGATGAAGCAAAAAATTAAGGCAGCCTTCATAACAGGATTCAGTAAGACTGTCGCCACACCGACCTTTTCAAGACCCCTTTCGCCTAAGTCAACTTCGCATATTTATTGATTTTCAACTTCATGTGAAAGTTATCATGACGATTCAATGTTGTGGGCATCGTTGTGCTCATAGTTTTTGCTTGGTGTCTCCACAATTTTTCCCTGGTAGCCTTGGCAGTCAACTTAAACATTAATCAAAATTCGTGTTGACCTTCTCACCATCATTGTTAACCTCTAGGCCAGCGGTTCCCAAACATTTTTGAGCACGGTGCAATCATGATTTGAACGTCTAGTGACCCAAGCTTTAAACAGCGTAGGCTGTATGTTAACATGAAAAAAAATAAAGATTATATGTATTATTTTTGGCAGTAAGTTCCTAAGCTCGTTTTCAATGTCAGGAATTGTCTCTTTTCTCACGCGCCTACGCTACAGTCCTGTGAAAGAAATTGTACCAGGTGGTACGAAGGCCAATACCAGGCCCCCTAACTTATTGGGGCCATCGTCAAAACTGTATAGTTCATTTCTACAGTAATCAAAATATAGATAACATGCTTATCATGCTAAGTTTTGCAAATATAGCTACCAACGCTGCAGTTGAAGAAAGGAACCATAAATTTGGGTTTGATTACAGAAAATTTAGCGGGCGTACTTTCATCCTACTGGGCCGGGGTACGATGTACCTCTTGTACCCCCTTCTCGCAGGTCCTGGCTACAGGCAGACACAGACAAGCAATGGTAGTGTAGTCCACTCTCCATGAAACAATTTATTTTATAACAAACATAATCATTATTTAAGTACGGTTGGCGAAATTGAAGTTTCGCCTTGGATCGCTTCGGTGTGACCCATTTTTTACCCTTCTCGACCCTTGTTTGGGTCGTGACCCATACTTTGGGAACCACATCTCTAGGCTACATGTAGGTTACTCGTTTCGAAATACTGAAAATACAACAGCCAGTAAGTTCTCCAATCGCATGCAGATCATTTAACAGACGTTAATGCTCTAAAAAAGAAAATCAGAGACCAGCATAAAACACGCGTTATTGGTGCGAGCATGTCAGTAAAATGTCCGCATTCACACCCTTCGCAGTCCATATTTAACGTTGACATCAATTACACAGTAACCTGTTGAATACGAGCGCTGTTGTCATTGAACCCAAAACAATGATCAACCGTTTGCATCTGGTTGTCGACCTCCATGGGCCATAATCGGTAACCTAGCATGAAAAAAGATATCTATTGACAAGAAAGAAAACACAACATAACCTAGTTGAAAATTTCAAATTTACGTTTAGC